>Ga0172379_10004822_pt1 | contig 19466 bp, 21 predicted proteins | sample GrowelOW334metaG_FD_119756 | JGI IMG/M metagenome (GOLD analysis project Ga0172379, IMG submission 119756) | Groundwater microbial communities from an aquifer near a municipal landfill in Southern Ontario, Canada - Groundwater well OW334 metaG | ecosystem: Environmental > Aquatic > Deep...
ACTCTCTTGGCTGGGCAACCATATGTAGACCCGACTATCCCACTCAATGTAATTTTAACAAAAGTGACGGGACAGCGGTAAAATCTTGCTGTGGAACCGCAGATCTTTGTGCTGCTTACAAAGCTAGCTTAGCTGAATCTGGAGAAACATTTTCCGCCACCGGTACTTGTGGTTTAGGCGCCATCGACACCGCCCTTGGCTGTATTCCCTACACCTTCGAGGCCTTTACCCCCGCCCTTTTTGGCTTTTTGGCTGGCTTAGCCGGCGGGATTGCCCTCATTATCATGCTGATTGCCACCGTTCAAATCATGGTTAGTGGCGACAACGCCGAAGCCGTTAAAAAGGGCAAAGAGCTTTTTACCGGTGCTGTCACTGGCCTCCTTTTTATCATTTTCTCGGTCACTCTTCTGCGTCTCGTTGCCGGTGATATCATCCAACTACCCGGGTTTTAGGATCTACTATGAACAATCAAGCTGTCGATTACCCCAAATTAAATCAGGCTCTCGGTAACAATCTTGGTGACAAAAACTTGGGTGGGATCATTAGCGCTGTCCTCCCCACTATCCTGACTCTTGCCGGCTTAATCCTCTTTGGGATGTTAATTTTTGGTGGCTTTACCATGCTCGCCGGCGCCGCCAACAAAGAATCTCAGGAAAAAGGTAAAAAAATGGTTACCTCAGCTCTCATCGGCTTCTTTGTCATCTTCCTCGCCTACTGGCTCGCCCAAATCCTCCAGGTCATTTTTAAAATTAATATTGTTGGGTGAAAAATTTAACCCGAATCGGGTGCAGACGTATTTCACAACTGAAAAAGTTTACACAGCGCCGCCCCGTCGGCGCGAGTTAGAGGCGACTCACCAGCAGGTGAGAACGCCGTCTTTTTCAAGTGAAATACGTCGAACCCAAAAGAAGTATCCCTTACTTCCCAAACCGTCTTTGTCTAGTTTGGTATTCCTCAATCGCCTTCTCTAACTCATTAGGTGTAAACTCCGGAAACAACTTCTCCGTAAAATACAGTTCACTATATGCCGCGCTCCACATCAAAAACCCCGATAGTCTCATTTCTCCCCCTGTCCGAATAATCAAATCTGGATCCGGCATCCCCGCCGTATCCAAGTACTTTTCAAACTCTACTCCCCCCCGTTCCACCGCCCTTTTAATCTCGTCGCGCCCCCCATAATTTAGTGCAAATGTTACCGTAATCTTGTCATTCCTCTCTGATTTTCTCATTGCCTCCTTCATTCCCGCCTGAATATCTGGAGCAAACCGACTCATGTCTCCGATCATTTTGAGTTTTGCCCCCTTTGCGATGAATCTCACGACTTTGGTCATCAAGGCTTTGCGGAACAAATTCATTAATCCCACAACCTCTTCTTCCGCCCTGCCCCAATTCTCAGTGCTAAATGCCCACAAAGTCAGGTATTCGACTCCCAGCTCACCCGCTCGCTCAATCAGCTGTTCGACAATTTTATCGACTGCATAAGCGTGCCCGGCAATTATTGACAGCCCTTTCCCCTTCGCCCATCTCCGATTCCCATCCATCATAATGGCGACGTGATGAGGAATATTTGTTTTATCAATCATATTCAAAATAAATGAGTCTTTAATTCGCTGGGTTTTTCTCCCACCTTTGCCGAAATTGTCTTAACCACCAAGCTTAATTTATCCAGTCTTTCTTTTACTATGCTTTCAAATTCGGGAGTGGTTAGGACATGCACATTAAACCCGGTATTAACCGTAAAATACGCTTTAATTCCCTCTCTTCTCATTTCCCAAACTGCCAGCATTACCTCAATCGTACCCGGGTACCAAGCTATCATCGGTGGCTCACTGGTTAGTAAAATACTATGAAATTCCAAGGCCTCTCCTTCTACCAACTTCCCCAACTTATCAAAGTCTTTTTCCTTGATCGCTTGCCTTACTTGTTTTAGTTTTGTTTTGATATTCGCCAATCTCTCTTTGTAAAACAGACTTGTCTTGGCCAACGAGTGACCCGAGGTCGAAGAAACCAGTTTTTTTCCTTCATCTACTACCGCCACGACATCTCTCACTTCCCAATAATCAGCCGGGAATATCGACTCCGCATACGATGTTTCCGATGTCTCTCCGTCCTTCCATTCGACTATTCCTCCGCACACACAACGGCAAGCCGTCCCCGACCCCTGCCTTGCCAAAATTGACAGCTCTCGCTCCGTCAGAGTTAAGCCTATCGCCTTGGTTGCGGCAATCGTCAATGCCGCAAAACCTGATCCCGAACTGGATAATCCCGTGCCCTTCGGGAAAGTATTTTGCGAAACCACTTTGGCAAATGCCTGCACCCTCGCCAAATCTCTGATTCGCTGTAAATGCTTTACCACTCTCCCCGCCTCCCCCTCTTCGCTTTCACCCTGAATCGTAATCTCATCTTTTGTCAGCTTGGGATCAAACTCCACTGTTGTAACCGTATCTAGTCCGGATAGAATCAGCGAAATACTCCCATTCTCCGGCAGTCGAAGAATCTCGTCCTTCTTGCCCCAATATTTAACCAAAGCAACGTCCGACGATGCTCTAATTGTTGTCTTGTTCATTTCTCCCATCTTACTCCCTCTGCTCCGGTTTTTACCTGCATCCACACTCCTCCTGCCTGGTTAATCGCCTCACCCACCTGGGCTCTCTTTTCTTCCTTCACCAAGGCAATCATACAGTCTCCCCCTCCCGCTCCCGACAGCTTGGCTCCGTCTGCTCCGGACTTTCTCGCCACTTTAATTAGCAGGTCCAATTCCTTTGAACTCACATTTAAAGTTGATAGTAGTTCTTGATTCCGCTCCATCAATTTCCCGAGTTGTACAAAATCTTTTGTCGAAAAATATTTTTTTGCTTCATTCACCAAGGAAGCGATATCCCCAAAAACCGATTCTACCCACTTCTCGTTTCGCTTTAGTTCTGCCACCTGTCTCACTAACGTTGGGGTATCCGCTTTCACTCCTGTATAGCCTATCGCCATCGGCAAATCTCCGGTATAAATTCGCTCAATCACTTTTCCTGGGGTCACATAGTATATTGTCCCCCCATACACCGACGCCGCCACATCAAATCCGCTTCCGACTCCCTGTACATCCAGTACCGCTTGGTATGCCAACTCAAACATTTCTTTCTTGGACATTGTTATCTCCCAATATCCACTCAGTGCTTTGCTAAGTGCACTAACTACGGCCGCACTCGACCCAAACCCAAATTGTGTCGAAAAATCTGATTCCGTTGCTACTCTGATCCCCGCTTTGATCTGGTATTTTTCGTAAAAGCGTTTGACCAGCATTTCTACAAATGCCATCGACTTGGGCAAATCATCTTTCCCCAAACTCTCAATTTTCTTGTGATACTCATCTAACCCGACGTTCGGTGAACAAACATGGATTTCCCCAATTCCATTTGGCTCAACCGTTACTCGCACTCTCTGGTCAACTGCCGTCACAATACAGGGAGATCCGTACACTACCGCGTGTTCCCCAAATAACATCAATTTTCCTGGAGCTGATGCAGTTATTTTTCTCATGTTGTCCCTATTGTGATTGGCCAATAATCAATCTTCTCATCGCGTAATACAGATCCAATTTTTTCTAAGTTGGGATGGATGACCATCATCATTCCCGATCCAGTTTTCACTCCCCCTGCTCCCGTTATTTTAACTGCCGCCCCCATCTCTCTCAGTTTATTTGCCAAGGTGATTGCCTTTTTTCCTACAACTCCCAATTTTTCTAAAAGGTAGCCATTTTTATTAATCAATTGTCCAATCTCTTCCCCTTTTGCTAGTTTGTCTCGAATCTCCCTCGCAATCTTCCCAATTTCTCGAATATTTTTTTCCTTCCCTCTCTGTTGTGCCACCAACTCAACCATCTCCCTGGTGGTTTCACCAGGTTTCCCTGAATTTACGAGCAACAACTTTAATTTATTTTTAATTTTGAGTTTTTCTATTGGCTTCCCCTTCACAAAAGTAATTAATCCTCCGTACACCACACTAGCCGGATCGATTCCCGATGGGTTCCCATGTGCTATTCGCTCACATTCCATTGTGTATTCGAATAGCTCGTCTTCCCCAATTGGCTTCCTAAAATAATTGCGAACTTGTTTGATAATGGCAGCCGCTACCGCTGCAGATGATCCCAATCCAGATCCAATCGGAATTTCACTTGTTATTTTAACTCCTACCTTATCTTTTCCTCCCGCTAGATCAATTGCTTTTCGAATAAGTAAATCGGTTTCCTTTTTCCCCACCACCACTTCTACCTTTACCCCCAAGGAAATCTGTGCAACTAAGGCCATCTCTCCATAAACCACCGCGTGCTCACCAGCCAAAATCACCTTGCCAAAAGTTTTCATACTTCATCTGCGCCCAACTCGCCAGTGGTGTCGTTATCATTATCTTGACCTTCTTCTGTACTAGGGTAAGGCCAATTAGGGCCTGGTTCTCCCTCTATTGTCGGACTGCAATTCACTACCATACTATTTCTCCTTCTTGGAATTAATTATTAATCGATTATCCTTGACGATCATCCTCAACCATGGTGCATATTGCTTGGGGTTATTATTAATTTCTTTTAAAAGCTCCCCCCACTTGACCCATCTCGCTTCTTCAACTTCCTCTGGATTGATCATCAGTCTTCCATTCCACTCTCCCACTAGTACCGTATCCAGCTCATTTTCGCTCCAACCTGGGTTAGTCCAATCGGTCGCTTCGTAACTAAATCGGTATAATGCTCGCAAGTCTTCCACTCTCATCTTGATTCCCATCTCCTCTTCCAACCTCGTTACCGCTCGCATCATGTATTCGTCCCCCGGACGCATATTGGTACACATCGTGTTTGCCCATAACCCCTTAAACACCGGTTTTGTTTCCGCTCGCTTCTGTAACAAGAGCTCCGTTTTCCCCTGCTTCTTCCGATAGAGTACTACCGATAATGCTCGATGTTTTTGCCCTTTACCTAGGTGGGCCTGATCAATATCCGCCGTCCCCACCTCCCTATCATTTTCATCCACCAACACTACCTGTCTTTGCATAACTAATTATGTCGTAATCCCAGCCAAAATCATTCGGAGTGTGTTTTGATCCAAAAGTACTGGATCTCCGTTTTTCCCATCTCTATTCTGATCTCTCAACAAATCTGGTCTCACCTCTCTCATCGCCATTTCCCCATTCTCCATCTTCTTCCATTCAATAAAAGGCGGTAATTCCATTCTCTCGCCGCACCCCCGACAAACTGGCCTCGCCGGGAAATGTGGACGACGACAGTTCGGACACTGTCCCCCCTCCATTCTTAATCTTCGTGGTTTATTTCTCCAAATCTCTGCACCAACCGTCATACTCTCATCAGTCGCAAAAAATCATTTTTTCATTCTCCTCGTTTGGCGCGATACACCGTACTTGTTCTACATCCGGCCAATCGAGCTATTTGCTCTACCTTTGCCTCCGGATGCTTTTGGTATATTACTCTCGCTCGCTCTCGCTTCAACCCCCCATTCCCCACTCCTCGCTTTTGGGCTGCTGTAATTACTCCTCTGTTAACTGCCTCATTAACTATTCTCTGAATCGACGCAAACGAGGCTGGTACTTCCGACTGGGCAATTCTTTCGTAACTTTGGCCAGCCGTATACTTAATCAAAACCTTAGAAACCAATTCTTTTGGAAAAGTTTTGTAATCGAATCCTTCTATCACACCTCTCTAGTCGCCAAATCCAGCTAAATCATCCGCAACCGTCGGAATCGATACACCAAAGCCAAAAGTAACCCCTGCCATAACAGTAATCCGATCAGGGTACTCCCCAAGACCAAGGCTACTAGTTCCCTCCCCACTGGTCCTAGCGTAAAAAAATATGACCCCACTCTCCCCACAAAAAAGAGTCCCAATAATCCCAAAATGGGAGATGCCGCGACAGGCAATAAAATCGGCTTATTTAATACCATCCTCCTCACCGATTGATAGGGGTGAATCGCTAACCCAGCCAAAGTCGTCACCCACACATAACTCATCCATACAATTAGTGCCTTCATGGAAATCCCCCAAACAATCCCAATATGAGTTCTCTTCCCGTGACTCCATCAATCCCCCGCCACAAACCGTAAATTATTACGCTGAGTGGTACTAACACCCGCCAGGGGTTTACTACCAGCCAATCCCCCAGCCCCTTTGCCCATTGGGGCATCATTTCCGTCTGCAACAACCGCTTTCCTTCTTGAGCCCTCCCCTCAAGCTCCCGCAAAAATTCTCCTTCAGTTTTCTTTGGCATAGGCTACCGCAAACGCTTTCCGTGCTCGATATAACAACGACTCTGTCGCCTTAAACGGCAATTTCATTCTCTCAGCAATTTCCCGAACACTCATCCCCATCTCAAATCGCCAGGACAAAATCTCCTGATACTGGCTCGATATTGCTCGATACGCTCGCAAAAATCGTTGGCGCATCTTCTTCTTTTGCCACACCAGTTCCGGCGTCTCACTTTTCTCAAGCAAATCCTCCCACAATGGGCTTGTCTTCTCAACCGCCGCTCGGACATATCGTTTGCGATAGTAATCCGCCACCTCATGCCTAGCTATCGCCATTAGCCACGTCGATACCTTAGCCTCACCTCGATATAGCGGCAAATTATCAAACGCTGACAAAAATACGTCTTGCAATATCTCTTCCGCTGCCTCTTCACTCGGTAGTTTGATCGCTAAATAATTTCGTAGTTTGTCTGCGTACAGTCGGTAAAATCGGCTCGCCGCCCCCTTCTTCCCCGCCAACACTTCTTCGACCACTTTGTCCATACTTTATACATTATACAAGGTGCGCTATACTCGTCCCATGACCACTGGTTTTAATCTTGGTGATAAACTTCTTTTTCAAAACTCTACCGCCACCCAAGAGTATGCCGGGGCTGGCTCCCTCATTAATACTCTCCTTCCCAATATTTATCTTGCCGCCGGCCTCATTATCTTTTTTATGATCATCATGGGTGGTTTTATGATCATTAGTAGCGCTAGTGATCCTCACAAAACCGAAGACGGCAAAAAAATTATCACCTCTGCTATAATGGGCCTTGCGATAGTCATCTGCTCCTACTGGATCATCCAATTGATTCAGGTCGTTACTGGACTATCCATTCTAAATTAACCCTATGAACAACTCGCTTCTTGGCGAACCCATCAACAACCCCCTCACCAACTACGGTAACGTTGACGTTGGTCTCCCCAAATTTATTAGTAATATTTTGACCATTGTCTTTGTCGGAGCCGGGCTTTACGCTTTCTTTAATCTGATGTTCGCCGGCTTCACCTATATCACCGCCGCCGGTGATCAGAAGAAAATTGAAGCTGCCGTCTATTCCATCAACATGTCCCTTATTGGTCTCATTGTTATGGTCGCTGCTGCTGCCGTAACCGGCATTGTTTCATACATTCTTTTTGGGAGTGCCACTGCCATCCTTTCTCCCAAAATTATTGGACCAGGGAGCTTTTAATATGAACGAAATCGACTTTGGCCCCATTGTTGCTCCCGGCGGCTATCAACCAGGGACCGATCTGGCCAGCTCTACCGGCGCAGTCGAAAGACTCATCAGTAATACTCTGATTGTTCTAACCGCCGTATCAGGCATTGCTTTTATTCTCTACTTTGTCCTGGGTGGTTTGAGCTGGATCACCGCTGGTGGTGACAAAGGCAAGGTCGATAAAGCCAAAAGCATGATGACCAATGGTGCTATTGGCCTCATTATCATTGTTGTCTCCTATGCCATTGTCTGGATTGTCGGCACTGCTCTCGGAGTCGATATTCTAGAGCCTGGCAAGCTCCTTCAAGACAAGCTCCTATAAGGAACATTTACTTATTAACTAACTATGTCTAAACTAACTTCCATCTTTCTCACATCTATCATCTGGCATCTGACGTCTATCCCCGTCGTACACGCAGCAATCACCAATCCCGCCGTTCCCGGTGGTGACAGCCCCACTAGCGCCCCCACCCAATTTGCCACTACCATGGGAGTTCTCTGGCAAACCCTCATTATTGTCGGCGGGCTCGCCTTTCTTCTCTATTTTCTATTGGGCGGGCTGAAATGGATCATGGCTGGAGGTGACAAAGGCAAACTCGAAGAAGCCAAGGGTGATATTACCAACGGCCTAATCGGTCTCGCTGTCTTGGCCGCCAGCTACGTCATCATCAAATTTCTCCAAGCCGCTCTCGGACTTGATTTACTTAATATCCTCTGGCCCACCGCCGGATAAATCCTATGCAAAAATCTACTTTTCCCTTTCTAGTATCTAGCGTCTGGTATCTAACTTCTGCGCGCATAGCGCGCTCTGCCGAAAGTTTCCGTATCAACATCGATGATCAAGTCAAGTCTCGCGTCGCAATTAACGATACCCTAGGAACTTTTGTCCAAAAATCCTTTTCGGCTGTCATTCTGGTCGCTGGCTTGGTCACTTTTATGTACCTCGTTTTAGGTGGTGTCCAGTGGATCATGGCTGGAGGTGACAAAGGCAAACTCGAAGAAGCCAGAAATCGTATCACTAATGGTCTGATTGGTCTCGCCATCGTGGCCTCGGCTTGGGCGATTTATCAGCTCGTTGATTACTTCTTTGGTATTGGCATAACAAAATAATTAAATAATTGATATACTAAAACCAAGTACTATCAACTAAGTACTGTAACAGGAGGACAATCTATGTTCGATCTCATTACCAAAGTTAGTGCCGCCGCTCCCGGAGCCCCCGAGCTCTCCATCGGCAAACCCGAGGGTGTTGCCATTACCAATATCGGAACCCTGATCAAAGGCGCTACCCAAGGTGCTCTCCTTATTTCCGCTCTCCTTGTTTTTGCCTTCCTCATTATGGGTGGTATTCAATGGATTGCTAGTGGTGGAGACAAAGGCAAAACCCAAGAAGCTCGTGACCGCATCACCGCCGCTTTGGTCGGTCTAGCTGTCGTCGCCTCAGCCTGGGCCATCATGTTGATCATCCAATACTTCTTTGGAATCAGCATCTTGAACGAAAACATCACTCCTCCCAAAGCCTACTAAATTAGTTTTGCTTTTGCTTACTGGCGAAAAGTTTTTGGTGCAGTGTAGCCCGAGCCGATCAAAGAAAATCGACGAGCAAGCAACGCGGTCGATGTCGATTTTTTCTGACGCGAGTTCTCACAAACCATAAAATTTTTCGCCGAAAGCCAACCAAACTGTTATAATTTCTTTATGAACGAAACTGCCGCCGAGCTCTCCGCTCTCCCCGACTACTTTGGTAACATCCTAACCGCCATTATTCCCTTGATTGGTCTCGTGGCTTTTCTCATGATCCTGTCAGGCGGCTTCAAAATCTTAACTAGCGCCGGCGACCCCAAAGGCATCCAATCCGGCAGCAAAACCATCACCATGGCCGTCGCCGGTATTGCGCTCGCCATTCTTTCTTGGTTAATCCTTGTTCTCATCAAAAACTTAACCGGGGTCAACGTCACCGAATTCAAATTTGGCTTCTAACTATGAAGCTCTTGCGTGCTCTTTTCCTTCTTTTGCCCCTCTTTGCTCTTGTCCTATCTACTCCCCCAACCCTCCTCGCTCTCGAACCCACCGCCCCATTTTCGCAAGAAGGCAATCCCGACGATGACTATCAACTCCAATCATTTTTCCCCCTCCTCCGCTTTATCAAACCCTCCAAACTGATTGTTTTCGAAAATCAAGATACCAATCGCTCCTACAAAAGTAAGTGCGGCGAAACCCGCCAACCTACTTGTACTCAAACCAATCCTACCTGTACCCTTACCACCAATTTCTGCGAAGGCGGGTCCTCTACTACCCAGGGGGAGTGTCTTGGACTCGATCCCCAAGATCCCTCTTCCGTTGGTACCTGCTCCTACCCCAACAAAAATCCTGTCATCTCTGTCGATCCCAAGGGTACCGACTTCTCCCGCGATTCTTCCGTTCTTACCGACACTCCCACTAGTGACACCATCCTCACCTACCCCAAATATCAAAATGAATCCTTGCGTTATCAAAACCCAGGTACCAGTAACACTTTAACTTGGGGTTCTCACAATCTCACCCTTTCTCGTTGTGACCGTGCCGCTCGCCAACTCATGGTAGCCTACCAAGCCGCCGAAACCAAAGCAACGGTTCAAAAAGGTGAATGGCCGTTGGGTTGGGTCGATTGGGGCTACACTACTCGCGTCAAAGGTAAAACCCTCCTTGAAGTCTGGAATACTGTTAACGGAGCTGGTTTAGGTGGCATCGCCCAAGGCCTCGTGGCCGCGCAAGACGCCTTTTTCCTTTCACTCGGCACCGGTCAGACTGTTGCCTTACCCGATACTGGAGCCCTCAAAACCCAACTATGTAATCGGTTAAACGCTGAATCCGGTTCCAACTGGGTCACCGAACTCGAAACTCTCCCCCTTTACCCCCCTTCTTTTCGCCAGGGATATGTCCGCACTTCCATCTGTGTTTATTCTATCTGCCTCCCCAGTGAAACCAGCAACGACGGCCAAGGTCTCTACGCCGATACCAGTATTCACGCCGCTTACGCCGCCGCCATCTATGATCTCTTGCAAAACTTCCCGCTTACTATTGCTCTCGACCACCTCAATACTCTTGCCAAAGATAACCCGCTCATACGTTTTAGTTTAAATAGCAAAGTTGCCGCTACCCCTCCCCAAATTGCCAAAGTTTTGACCCCCCAATCCAAACTCAAAAATTTTTCTCTCAGTACTCTAGGCCACGTTTACGACTATCAAGACCTCGTGACCGAATATGGCTATACTCTCCAGCCCGAGCTGAGTCAGGAAGAGGGTGGGGCCATGAACGCCAGCCTCGTTTCCAAAATTATTAACTTCGCCTTCGGCATCGTTGATGCCGCCGCCCCCGTCAGTAATCACCTACTCACCATTCCCGAGCCCCTCGGTCAAGCCATTTTCCAGTTGCAGCAGCCGGTTTATCAAGCTCGTGACCCTGCTTACGCCATCAAAGATAACTACGAAGAAACTCTCTCCAATGTGGTGGATGGGGGAAGCACTCTCCTCTACGCTAGTAAGGGCTTGGGAGCGGGTGATGCCCGCCGCCGCCTCGCCCACTTCACCTGCCAAGAACCCGAGTATTCTTCTCCCCAAGAAATCGAAAGTATCAAAGCCTATGCCCTCGGCACCCGTGCCGGCTGTTTCGCCGACGAAACCCCTATTAATGGTCAATGTGATCCCACTCTGTTTGCCCAGATTCTTCAAGCTGGTGGTTATTCTGTCCCTTCCGCTCCGCTTGCCAAAGCTGAATCTGTCTACGCCATGTATGAATCCAAGCTTACCCCCGAACTTATGGAAGTTTACGGCGTCGCTTCCGCCGAAACCGGCGTTCCTTGTGAAGTTTTGGCTGGTATTCACTACGTTGAAGCTCTCCTCGATCCCCAGAAATCCCTTGTATCCGGTCGACCCCTTGGTACTGCCGAACCTGACGCTGGCGGCCAGGTTTTTAAAACCCTCGAAGAAACCGCTATTTGGGCCGGCAACCATTTAACTGGCAAGGTTGGCGGCAAAATTGGGAACGTTGAACAATTAATTACCGCCCTCTCTCGCTACAATGGCGGTGGGAACAGCAACTGCCAACCCGGCTATCCCTATCCAATCCCCTATTCCGGTGGTTGTCCTCCCCTCTTTGAGGGCGAAGATGATATTTACCCCATGAGTTGGCTCGACGACAAACACAGTAGTATGTACTTGCTCTATTGTGATGATCATTTAGCTTGCGCTCCCACTCCCTACGATAGTCCCGGAGCCTTTACCTTTGCTCTCTCTGTTTATAATCATCTTACCAATTCTCAATCTGGAGCCACCCCATGAATCTCTCACTTCTACAAAACAAACACATTCTATTAGCCCTTGGTATCAGTGTTGGTTTTCTTATTCTTATTCTTTTACTCTCTCCCCACGCCTCCAATCCTCAAATTGTTCCCTCCCCTCTGCCATCTCCCTTCCGTCCCGAACTTCAATCCCCTTCCTCCACCCAGCGTTCAACTGTCGCCGCCTACCGCGCCACCATTACCGATAAATTACCAATTTATCAGGACAATATCTCAACCAGTGTCAAACTCAAAACTACGCTTAATCTCTATATTCTCCCCTCAGACCCAGCCGAAACTGTTCGCTTTGAGATATATGGAGTTTCCTACCTCAATCGTGACAGTACCGAGTTTACCAATCCCAATCTTACTGCCTTCAAAGAAACTTTTCAGAAAGGTCTCGCCCTCCTTCGTGAGCAGGGTATTGATCCTACCCAACTGATCTTTATCTACGGTGACAAAGCTTACGTGCGAGAAACTGCCGAATTTTGGATCAAAAACTATCAACTCCTTCCCTAACTATATGCTAAAATTCCTTTGCTTATGAAAAAGTTGTTTGCTCTGATCTTACTGGCATCTAGCATCTGGTATCTAGCATCTTACCCTCCCGTCGTTCATGCCCAAGAAACCCCCGCTTCCGGTCAAGCTGGTTTTATCGAATACTTAAGTGGCGCCATCGCCATTCAAATTACCGGTGCCAAAACTGATGCTGGGACCAGTAATCAATTCCAGGAAATCTCCTCTTCCTCCCCCATGAGTTTGGCTCCCTACCTAGCCGGCCGCCTCGGCGCTGACGGCCAAAAAACTGGTTTTCTCCCCCTGGGTGGGAAAGTAATCGCCAATCTCTTCGAACTCCCCTCCAGCCGCGAATATATGGCCGACATTATCGACAACATGGGGCTCCCGACCGTACATCGCGCCTACGCCCAAGGTACTGGCTACACCGCCATGTCCCCCTTTCTCCCATTCTGGAAAGTTTTTCGTAATCTAGCTTATTCGCTTTACATCATCATGTTTGTCGTGGTCGGCATCATGATCATGCTCAGAACCAAAGTTAATGCCCAAACCATCATCACTATCCAATCCGCGCTCCCCAATCTTCTCATTACTCTCATCCTAATTACCTTTAGCTACGCCATTGTTGGTTTTATGATCGACCTCATGTATTTCATCATCTATTTCTTGGTCTACTTGATGGGCACCGTCGGGATCATCGGCACGCCCCTAAAGGCCATTGACCGCCTTATGTCCTACTCTGCCTGGGGAGTTATTTTCGAAGGGAGAAATAGTATTATTTCCGCTGTTTCCCTGGCTATTGGCGATGTTTTATCCGGCCTCGGTACTGGCGGATTCGAAGTTCTCGGAACTCTCATTTCTTGGATTACCCCCATGTACTTGGTGGTTGCCCTCGCCTTTGCCATTGCCATGGTTAAACTTCTGGTTGCCCTCCTCAAATCCTATGTCATGATCATTGTCCAACTCGTTACTTCCCCTCTTCAACTTTTATTAAATGCTCTCCCCGGAAGCAAAGCCTTTTCCGGCTGGCTCAAGAAAACTGCTAGTTATCTGATTCCCTTCCCTGTCGCCGCCGCCATGTTTATCTTTTCCGCCATTTTAGTTGGCGATCCCACCCAAGCCACTATTTTCAAGGACGTCTTCAACAATGGTAGTGCCAACCCCTTTGGCATCAACCAAGATCACGAATTTTACACAACCAGCGGCGAAAAACTTTGGATGCCGCCTTTTACTTTAACCGGCAGTGTTGATATGAACACTCAGGACATCATGGTTCTTTTGGGCTTTATCGTCTTCCTTATGACTCCCGCCGCCGTCAAGATGGCCCAAGACTGGCTCCAGGTCAAAGAGTCTCCCTACACCTCCGAAGCTCTTGCCAACTTCAAGGGAGGATTTGCACCTATTCAGGCCGGTATAGGAATAGTCAAACATCGCTATCAACTCGAAGAACAAAGACAGATGTTCAGTAAAATTGGTAAAAGCGAAGGAAATCCAACTCCCGACTGAAATTAATTAATCACTAAATATTCTTCCCAGTTCTTTTCCAATAGGTCCCCACCCTGCCATTAAATCTCCAAAATCGATGGGGCTATTAACTAATATTCCCCTCATAATCGTATATGGTATTAATAAAATTTTCCAGGGTTTTTTCCTCAATTGATTTTTCACTTCTGCAAAGTTAACTGGCTTATCACTATCAATCTCAATCCCCAAGAATAACTCAGTCTGATAGCGGCTATTCTCAACTTTCCATGCATCTGGACTCAACAACCCAGATCGTAAATAACCATATAATAATTCTCTTCTTCTTTTCCAACTCTCAGCACTGAATCCCCTTCGCACATAGGGAGAACCCCACCCCTTCCGTGCAAATGGATTAAATACATCTTTAAAAAATCCGAATCTCCCCCTCCTGTAAACTCTTCTTCCATTCTCATCCACAACCGTACCATCACTTTCTATTTTATAACCCATACTTCTAGCTTCATTTTTCTCTTGATCGCTTGTTGCCTTCCACACTTCAGTCCCCTCAGCTTTTATCTTTCCTTTATCGTCGAGTTGAACGAATGTTTCATATCCTTCCAAATTGGATTGGGCATACCTTCCGTGTCTCACCAATAGCTCCTTAGCTTTTACTTCCTTCAAGTCACCCATATATCCCTCTATTGTGTCTGCTAGTTTTGCATGGATTTTTGGATCACCGGGATGTACGACGTGTGTTGTTAATACCTTCCAATACTCCGACGAATAACCACTATATTTAATAAAATCAAACCATAAATTATGTGATAATCGCTGACGAGTTATCATCTTATTCAAATCAAACTTCTTTAAAACCATCTTAAACCCCGCCTCTCCAACCATGGGACCACCCCCCCAATCTGCTCCCATAAGCCTTAGAATGTGTGACCAATCAAAGTCGGCACCTCCAGAAAGATTAAACGCGTTCAAATACTCACGTAGACCATTGTATTCATCATCTGTAATATTACGAATATCGGCAATGGCCTTAAGTCCTCCACTCTTAGAACTACCCACACTCTGAATTTTCCACCGTTCAGGCATATAAACCACTCTTTCTAGTAACTCAAAAAATTTCTTTTGTGTATCTCCCACAATCCCTCGCGTAATTAACTCCTGACGTAATGGCTCGAGAAAAGTCATTGTTCCCTGCTCGTTCTTATCCAACAATTTCCAAGCCAAAAAAGATCTCCAATATGAATCTCCATCATCCCTGGCAATCGGCATGCCCATTTGTTTCCACTTTAAATAATCGTTCATTGCCGCTCCATGAATTTTGCGCAAACCGTTAGATAGGTGTCGCCACTTCCCCTTTTTGCCTCCTCCCCGTTCCAACTCAACAGAATCCAAGTTCAAATCCATATCGATCAACGGCTGATTAATAAAAAATCCCCACTCCTTATATAAATCATATTCTTCAATCCGCTTGTATTCTGCAGAATCCGGAGGAATCACCTTACCCAAGTCATCCAACCCCACGAGTTGTAACAATGAAACTTTTTGCCCCTCAGCCGTAACAAATTGTGCTCTGTCCCTATCATTCGGATTAATAACAAAAGTACCATCGGGCATATATTCCAGCCTCACTCCAATTTGCTCGCCTAATTTAAATGCCATTAACTGCCGTAAACCCTGATATTTTTCCCCCAGATTGTCCGTATCTAAGATTTGCTGTAACCAAATCTCTCTTCGATCATCCTTTCCTGGGGCCTTATCTGATAAAGTTGTTCGCAAACTCTGAAAATCTAACTTAAAGTGAACTTGGTTGCCTAATACATCGGTAAATGTTCCCAACTCCTCTATTTTATCGTCCCATAAAATTGCTAGATACTCCCGCGGTAGAAATCCCGCTACTTTCGCAAAATCATCATAAGTCTCTACTGTGCCCATAAAAATATTTGCATCATAAGCAGATAGACGCGCCATCCACAAGTCTCGGAAATCTCCATCCTCAGCCCTATCCAACAAAGATAGATAATCATTTAGCTCCCAAGAAATAGATTGATTATTGGGAGCACGCGAAGAATCTCCTGTACTCATAATTCCTTTAATGTCCTCGACCACTTTATCTCTTAAAATTTTTCTAAACTCTTCTGGATTCATTGTTGGCCTTAATTGTTCCATTCTCTGTCTTGCTACTCCAGGCATCCGTGGCCCCCTCCCCTCTTTATTCATCCGTCCAATAAATTCCTGAAATGTTTCTGGAACCAATCTTCCCTCATCATCCACTTTCATCGGCAATTCACTTAGTAATTCAGCAACTCTCTCACCATCGGGACTATATATTGGCGACCCATCCTTTTTATGTCCAACAATATATTCCTTCATGGTGGTCCACATTGCCTTCTGAACCACAGCTTTTCCCCCTAACAGGTCAGACTCATCCATATCTTCACCTAACTGTGTTTGGTACCTATTTTCCACCTGGCTTTTCAGTTGCCCCACCCCCTCCTGAAATTTGCCAAACTTAATCTGCCAACCTTTATATTCTTGCCACACGTTCGCCGCTTCTATATACTCTCTTGAACCGGCCACAACACCCGCTCCAGGAGAAATAGTTTGTATAATAATTCGAATGTTCTCTCCATCATCTTGGTCAATAGATAACAATGGAATTACTCTTTCAAGCCGTTTACGTCTCGATCCGCTAAATCTCAATACTTCTACTCCGGCAACTGTCACACTAGTCGATCGGGATACCTTCAGACGCGGATTAAGGCGGCTACACATCCTCTCAAGTCTTCCTCCATCTAATTTATTTTCAACATTCTCAAGATCATGAGCTGTATCCAATAACAAATCAGCCTGATCTTGTGTTAAGTTTTGTTTTCTAATAATCTCCAAGATCTCCTTATCTCCCTCTTCAATAAGTAGTTTAGACATTTGCCTGGATTTTATCTCTTTCCTTCCCCCTAAAACGTCATTGTATAGCTGATTTCTATTTTGACCCGGTGTTACGCTGTCCTTCAGTTCTACTTTTTTTTGATCTCCACTTTCCTTAGCCGCTTTTAATGCCTGCTTAAAGGTTTTTTTGGTTTTAAGTCTACCCACCCTCACAACAACGTTATCTATCTCTTCCATCACTGATTTTTCTACTTTCTTTCCCAATATTTCCCTTTGTTTTTTTTCAGCACTCACCAAAGCTCCAGCAATTCCCGCGGTCTCAGTCCCACCAACCAGCCTCGTATTAGCGATTGAGCTCCCCGCATCCACCACCGCGTCAGCCACCTTAAGAACTTCCCCAACTTTGGTTGGATCTGCTAAATATTCAACATCATCGCTACTATATTTTCTCACTAAAGAAGCCGCCTTAGTTTTGGCCGTTCTAACACTACCAGACTTAATCATTTCAAACACTTCATCTACTTCAGAAGAAACTTCACTTTTCTTGGCCAAAAATATATTAGTTAGCTTACTCAATAATTCTCTATCATCGTCCACTAAAGTTCCCGCTTCCTCTTTAACTTTCAACTCATCAATTTTCTGACCCAGCCACTTAACTTCAAAACCTTGTAACATTTTTGCCATAACATTTCTTAGTTGATCCATCACTGAATCTGAGCCTTTATTCTCCAAAGACTTCGCAACCCCCGCCTGCTTCTCAGTCAATACCAACCTTTCAGCCATGCCTTCAATTTTACCACACTAGAGCTAGCTCAACTGGTAGAATAACCTCATGGCCACCCTCACTCCAGTAGAAACACAGCAAATCCTCGCCCATCTCGAACGGGATCGCGCCAGTAACTACTATCACCTCCAGTATTACCTCAAATCCATTTTGAACCGTCGCGCTGTTGATATTGTTCTCGATAATCAAACCACCATCTCTCTTTCCCCCCAGGAAGCCTGGAATATTATCGCTCCTTGGGCCGCCTCCCCCGAAATCGGTCTCCCCGTAGATATTAAAGCCAAAAGGGGGCTCAAAACTGAGGCCGGCCGACTGTTAAGCTACATCGAAGTTAATATTGTCGGGGCCAGTGCCGAGGCCGCCTCCTCCTACTACTCCCATCTCGAGCAAGCTCAAAACCCTCTCCCAATTATCAATCCCACCTCCCCCGAACTAGATAGCTACGCCAAAGCCGCCGCTCTTCGTCAACAGTTGTTCTCTGCTATCAATACCAAATTTCTCGGCGGTTTAACTACCAAGCTCGAGCAAACTAAATATCTCCAACGAATCCCCGATGTCCGCACCCGCTCTCTGGTTGCCGCTTTCCTGGCTGGCAACTCTGCTTCTCTCCGCTCTTATACCCTCGACAAAACAGACACTTCTGACCTGCCTACCCGTCTTAATCAGCTCTTGCTTGCCCGGGCCGGCGACCGACATGTCAACGAAGCTATTCACCTCGCCTACTCCGCCGAAGTTGAACCCGAACTAGAGGAAGTTGTCGAAACCATTAACACTCACATTACTCAGGTATATGGTACCGACAACACTACCTTCCTTGCCGACCAAGCCTCTCTCCGTACACTCTCCGCTCTCTCTCCCACTCTCGACGATATTGGGGTTCTCGTTCAACATCTCTCTCCTCATGCCACTCCCGCAGAGCAGGCAAGTTTAACACAAGCCATTCGCTCCCAAATCGTCTCTTCCGCGCGCGCTCAGCACCAGTCAGGCCAAACCCTGCTGACCCGAGCCTTCCGCCAGGCCGGTCTCGCTGGCGACCCCACCGCTCTTTCTTCTCTCTCTCCCCTCCTCGAAGAATTGGTTGTTTCCACTCGTCAGGGACTCTTGGACACTCAGGTATTTGACCGCGATCCCCGCCTCCTCGCTACCTATTCTCTTGCCGCCCAAACTGGCGTCAACCCCACCATTCCCTGGCTTAAACCCAAAGATTTGCAGGCGGTTCAAACCAAGCTTCTTTCTGGCACCAACTTTACCGATCCCCAAGCCGCTCTGACTGCCGAACTAGGGAGTGCTACACCCAACCTAACCAGAGTTAGCGAACTCAAGAATTTTCTCAGCCTCAAAAATCAACACCGTGATTATCAAGCTCGTCTCTCAAGTAGTCCCCTTTTTGCCACCCAGGATTTGCTGGCCCGAACTTCTGGCAACTGGACTGCCTTCCGTCAGCCCGCCGACCGAATCATCCGCAAAGTCTGGCGCGGAGTCGACAAGGTTGATGATGTGCTCAACTGGCCTACCCGCAAACTCTCCGAGGAGATTGATAAGCTGGTCGACAAAACAACTATTACCGTCAAACTCAGAAATGGCAAAAAACTCGCGATCCCGCTTTTAAGTCCCGTTAATTTCGCCTACAACCAATGGGTCAATCTCCAAAAAGACCTCGCTCTCCGGGTTTTTCGTTGGTCTCACAAACTTGCTTTAAGCGGTAAATGGTATTCAGCTCCCCTCCGCCAAGTTGCTGACTTCTCCCGGGCTTTCTTCAAGGCCGATGCCAACTGGGGCCATGCCAGCTTCCTTTTCGTCGAGCGCAAATGGGGCAATCTCTTAAACTGGACCGCCAAAAAAGTCTTCAAACAAGAAACTTTTGCCGCTCTCAAAGCCAGTATCGGTGCTTCGATCAAGACTTTTGCCATGAAAATTGCTCCTGCCTTAACCTCCAAGGTTCTCGCCATCGTCGCAGACCTAGGTCTTTCGGCAACTGGGGTTG
>Ga0172379_10004824_pt1 | contig 19463 bp, 20 predicted proteins | sample GrowelOW334metaG_FD_119756 | JGI IMG/M metagenome (GOLD analysis project Ga0172379, IMG submission 119756) | Groundwater microbial communities from an aquifer near a municipal landfill in Southern Ontario, Canada - Groundwater well OW334 metaG | ecosystem: Environmental > Aquatic > Deep...
ATCTGGTTTTACAATATTTCGATTTTTTACTTTACGTCGCATTTTGGAATATTAATTACAATTTGATTATTTGCCTGCTTTTGGTTTTTTTGCTCCGTACTGGCTACGTGACTGTCGGCGAGTCTCAACACCTGCGGCGTCAAACTTACCACGAACAATCTTGTATCGAAGACCGACGTCTTTTGTACGACCGCCAGAAAGCAATACAACTGCGTGCTCTTGGAGGTTGTGTCCAATACCTGGAATATATGCTGTGACTTCAAGACCATTTGAAAGTCGAACTCGGGCAATCTTTCGAACAGCTGAGTTAGGTTTCTTTGGAGTTTTTGTGGTTACCTTTGTACAAACACCACGCTTAAGAGGAGAAGGATAAAACTTTGGTCGGTTTTGAATCGAGTTGAAAGAACGTAGCAATGCTACTGATTTTGGTTTTCGTTTCGTGCTCTTGCGACCACGTTTTATGAGTTGATTTATTGTTGACATCGAAACACTGCGTTATTAAACGAAGTAAAGAATACACTACTATATTGCTCTGAAAAAGGCAAGTTTGCAACACCTACATCAAACGCATACCTGTAATCCAAGTGAAAACCAAAGTTGCAATTGGGAAAATATAGTCCCAGATAACGAAAATAAATAATAGAAGTAAAAAAGTTGAATATTGTTCCATAAACCGCCTTACCACATGAGCACTCTCTGGTAAAAGAGCAAAAAGGATTTTTGAACCATCAAGAGGGGGAACCGGCACCAAGTTAAAGACTGCGAGTATGATATTAATGAACACAATCATATAAATCATAGAAACTGCAGATTCTGGGATAAATTCGCCACCAAAACGAAGGATAAGACCAAAAATGATAGCCGCAGCAAGGTTGATTGCGGGTCCTGCCATAGCAACAATGGCTTCTCCCCACTTTCTATTACGAAGATTGTAAGGGTTAAACGGTACAGGTTTAGCCCATCCAAATAATACAGGAGAATTAAAAATAAATAGAAGAAACGGTAAAATGATTGAACCAAACGGATCAATGTGCCTAAGCGGATTGAGAGTTAGTCGATTTTCGTATTTTGCCGTAGTATCACCTTGAAAAAGAGCCGCGTAACCATGCGCCACCTCATGAATAATGACTGAAAACAAAAGGATGAGTAATTGAAAGATGATATTGGTTGTTTGCATAAAGCTTCGCCTTATGATAGCATAGTCGAACTAGATAAAAAATATGGCTAAAGTCTGCGCAATTACAAAAAGAAGTTCAATGATGGCTGGCGGGTACTCAAACCGTACGCGTGCTACCCAATACAACCCTACCGGAATGGTTCGTAAGTATGTAAACCTTAAGAAAAAGAAAATCTACGTTCCAGAAATCAAAAAATACGTAACTTTGACACTTTCAACTCGAGCTATAAAAACTATCAACAAAAACGGGGCATACGCAGTCCTCAAGAAAGCAGGAGTTATATAATATCAATTTTTTGACTTACAATATGAGAGCCAGATTCATTAAAAACGAATTTGGCTTTTATTTTTTCTCCACCAACGACTCTAGGTAGCCAGTGAGAATCATCAACCCACATATTTTCAAATGGTAACTCAGAATACGAATACCATGCCGGTTTCATTTCCTCACTCTCGGCAGGATTACCTTGCCATCTCTCAACAAAAAATACGTGCACCTGTTGGTCAAATTCTTTTTTACCCTCAAAGAAAAAATCTATCACGGCCACATTGGTTAAATCCTCAGGTTTCATCTCCACAGCAATCTCCTCTCGTGTCTCACGGATTGCCGCTTCTTTGATTGTTTCTTCGCTATGTAATTTTCCCCCAACACCATTCCACTTCCCTACACCAAAACCACGTTTCTTCATCGCAAGAAGAATTTTCTTTTCATCTGGCTTATTTAGAAAAACAAGAGTACATTGTCTCACCATTTAATTATACCGCTATGTTTTATCGAAACAAGAAGAAATAACTAACGTAAAAACCATGAATGACCATCACTTTTAAAAACAATAGTCCCCAATTTAAAAGTAATGAGAGGTTTAATATTTAGTCTTTGTAAAAGGTCCAATGTCTCTTGATGCGGATGTCCATAACTGTTATTTAAACCTGCCGAGATAACTGCATACTTTGGAGCAACAAAAGAAATAAAAGATTCTGAAGCAGATGTCTTTGAACCATGATGAGCAATCTTTAAAATATCATTTTTTATACTTGCACCATCAAGTAATAAGACATATTCTTCTATTGTGTTTGGCGCATCACTAGTAAACATAACCGTGCTACTACCGTAAACAAGCTGACCAATAATAGAACCGGCATTGGTATTAAGTTTAGCAACGTCCCTATCGGGGAAAAGAATGTCGAAATGCACTCCCCCACCCAACTCAATTGATTGTCCGCGACGAGCTACAACTTTTTTAATATTTTTTTGAACAATTAAATTCTCAAGTGTTTTATAACTCGGCGAAGTCCCAGCTACACCAGATTCAATAACCAAACCAACACGATATCGTTTCAACAAATCAATAAATCCTCCATAATGATCAGAGTCTGAGTTTGTTATTATAATCACATCAATATAACGGTCATACCATGACATGAGTTTGCCAATTTCAGACAAAAGTGATCCGTTCGGGCCAGCATCAATAATCAACTGATTATGAGTTGGTGATTCAATATACGCACTGTCACCTTGTCCAACATCGAGAAACGCCACCGTAAGTGTTTTGTTTGGAGTTTCTCGATAGACAGCCTGCCAAATAAAGATAACTGTGAGCAAAAGTACACCGATAATTATTATTTTGTAATATCTCTTCAAAAAAATCATCTCAGTATCATATCAGACCAAGATAAAGAAAAAATAAAAGTTCTATGTAATAATAAAGTAAGATAATCTTATTAAACTAATTACACATTATATGTATCAAACGCAAACATTTGCGATTCCAGAATTAAAAGGCATATCAAAACATGCGGTTGAAGAGCATTTGAAGCTGTACGCTGGATATGTAAAATTTACCAATACTATTTTAGAAAAGATTCAGGAATACAAACAAGACAGTGAGAAAAATGCCTATGCGATTAGCGAACTACAGCGCCGATTCAGTTTTGAATTTAACGGTATGAGAAATCACGAATATTATTTCAAAAGTTTAGAAGGTGGCGCACAAACACTTGCTACAAATAGTGAATTAAGAAAATCTATTGAATCAGAATTTGGCAGTTTCGATGCATGGCTCGCAACATTTACTTCAATTGCCCTAACTCGTGGTGTTGGTTGGGCCATGATGTATTACGATCCGGAGGCAAAGAAACTTACACATGCATGGATTGATGAGCATCACTTGGGACAACTATGCGGATTGCCATTAGTACTCGGACTTGATATGTGGGAACATGCATTTCTTTTTGATTATTCACCAGCAGACAAGAAAAAATATATCACGGCTTTTTTTGAAAACCTGAATTGGAATGTGATTGAAAGAAATTATCTAATCGCTCGAGGTTAGCAGATGTTAGTGGTGTACTAAAAGATGCGGTAAGAAATGGTGAACTTAATTCAAGGGCACCATTTTTTATTGCATCTCTTTGTATTTGAAATTTTTGTAAACGATACAACCAAAATATTAGAATGAGATATGTCGTGGCAACCAACCACGTCGGCATTTGAAATGACATAATTCCAAAAGGAATATCCGCAAAAATATTTGTGACAACCAAAATATATTCGAGCATCAAATTTGAAATCGCAATAAGTGGTAATGCGAACATGTTACTAATATACCCGACAAGCGTCGCAGCAAAACCAAAACCCATCACGACAGGTAATACTGGTAAGATAAGCAAATTTGTTATGACAGTAACAAGCGAGATTTGACCTGAAGTTGAAAGTAAAATTGGCAAAAGAAATATTTCGATCACTGCGGTACTCAGCATTATTTCTCGAATCTTAAATTTCTCCGGCAAAAACTTCATGCGTGATTCATATTTCAAAATGACAGGAGGCACAGCAAAAATCACTGCGAAAGTCGCGATACAGGAAAGTTGAAAAGACACATCAAAAATAACCATCGGATTCCATAACACCATACAAAGTACTGCGATAAAAAGTGCACGGCCAACATGGTACGTGCGATAGACCAACGCCGCGACAATTACCAAAAGTGCCATGATGCCAGCGCGTACAACCGTCGCACCAAAACCAGTCATGATTACAAAAGCAATAATTCCTACAGCGCCGATAACCAATCGTATTCTTTTTGGTAAAAAAATGAGTAGTGCCATGAGGCCTTGAGCAATGATAGTGACATTAAAACCGGATAGCGCAACAATGTGAATCAGACCAGCTTTAGTAAATTGTGATTGTTCAGATTTTGAAAGTGACGACCGACCACTAACCAAAAGTCCCGCCAACAATCCGCTTTTAGGCGATGAAAAAAGTTCATTGATTTTTCCCAGAAAATTATTTTTTATGTTTATAAGATACTCTCGCACAATGTTTCCATGATGTTGTGCGACAACATTAATATTTGGAAAAGTCATTGTATAAAAAATCCCCTGCCGAGCAAGATAAACGTCGTAGGCAAAATCACCCTCACTACTTTGAATTGGTTTTGGCACCAAAATTTTCCCGTAAAGTTTTATCTCGTCACCATATGTGACCGTTGAATATCTATCGGCAATTACCAAAACTTTTGCACTCACGGTACTACTCCCAACGTTTGGAATAGTCTCCACAATTATTTTTGACGAGGTGTCAGATGTTTGTGGTTCTTCAGCAACAATTGCAGAAATCGAAACTTTTTTGTTGACCAAATCATCAAGTTCTCCAGAGTGATTGAGTGACGTCCATATTGCGGTGCGAGCAACACCAAGTGACATGCCAAAAAAACACAAAGCAAACAATGCCGCGAATGCGAAATTCTTCACAAAAATAAATTGTGAGTGGCGTGCAACAGCAAACAGAGCTATTCCTGTAAACACAAAACCTGGACACAGGAAAACAGCCGAATACCAGGTATGCGTTATAAGAGAGGACAAGTATACCCCAGCAATCACGCCACAAACAAAAGAATACAATCGTGCGTGTTGCACAATACTATGTTACACGACCGAGATAAAATATTTATAAAAAAGTTCTAAAGAAATAATAAAATCCGTGAAACACATTAAAACAAAGGTTATTCAGAGTATTCTTTGATGATTTTTTCTTCGTCAGATTTACTTAGAGACTTTTTGAACCTTACTCCGGAAACACCCCTAACACGTTTTTCACATTCTTGCCAAGACTTATCCACAATCACTTTCCCCCCAATCTTACTAATATATGAATAAGCTTTTTGACTTGATCGTTTTTTTGATTGGCTTCTTGCAGAACTTTTTTCAGCATCATGTGAAATCGATTTGATATCAATCGAATAATCGGAAAGTAATCCATCATAAAGTTTGATTGTTTTCTTGGAAGAAAAAGCTGTCGCGATTTCATCACACCGTTCATTGCCAGGTACACCCACATGTCCTTTAAGGAGTTTCCACTGTATCTTTTCATCACCTGGCATATCTTCCAAAAGATATGACAACTTTTCCCAAAGATCACGATTTTGGACTTGTTCTTTTTGAAGAGTCAGCCAACCACGAGCTTTCCAACCTGCTACCCATTTCGTAATTCCGTTTATCACATACGCCGAATCAGTATACACAACACATTTAAGATTTAACGTCAAAAGTTCATACTCAATTAAAAAATCAATGGCAGAAATAACTGCTTGCATTTCCATACGATTGTTAGTTGTATGAACTTCTCCGCCACCAAGTTCAACCACTCGCTGGTTAGCAACCACTACTGTTCCCCACCCACCAGGGCCAGGATTACCACGTGATGACCCATCTGTAAATATCAAAATGTTTTCCATGATTAAAGTATATCAGAAGATAAAAAAATATTTAAAAAAGGACCCGACCGAAATAAATTCGATCGGGTCCAAAACCAGGTCTCGCAAACCAACAACACTTTAAAAAGGAGATTTTAAACAGGTGGCGACTTAGCAGCAACTGACAAACGCCAGGAAAACTTAACAACAGCGAGACCTTCAAAAAAACGTCTATAAATAGTATAAACTTTCATACACTTTTGTCAACTATCTCTAAAATCCACCCCCTAAACCACATCGACAATACGCAGTCGCAACTCAGTCCGCCCACCATAAACTGATTTTTCTAGTGATGCAACAAGATCCATGTTTTTGCCAACCGCCAGCACATTCACAAAATCATCCGGCTTGGTAAAGAAACCAATAGCAACAATCTTGTCCCCTGCCATGTTTCGAAACACAAGTTCTAAATGGTCAGTCTTTTTTCCAAATTGTCGAATGTTTTCAACCACCACATTTTCGAATAAAAATATCGGTTTTGCGTTATCCAAACCAAACGGCATCATTTTTTCTAAATTTTGAAAATTTTGCCAAGTGACATCATCAAGTGAGAGTTTCTCATCAATAAAAATCTGCTCCGAACTTTTTTCTTTTTTCTTTTTCAAATAAGCTGCATGTAAATATTCTTCCAGATGATAAATATGTTCGTGTGCTACTGAAAAACCACCAGACATTGCATGTCCGCCAAAATGAGTAAAAATCCCGACAGGGATTTCCTGCATCATCTCAACCAAATCAACACTGCCATCAGAACGACACGAGCCTTTTATTTCTGCACCATCTTCTCGCCCCCACAAAAAAACAGGTCGTTTATATTTCTCCATCAAGGTATTCGCAGCAAGCCCCAATAGGGACGGTTTCCATCGAGGATCTCCAATCACGAGCACAGGATGAGTTTCATAATCCAATCGATCAGCAATACGTTTATGAAGTTCTTTAACAATACCTGCAACGATTCCTTTGCGCTCTTCATTGATACTGTGCAAGTGATCGGTAAAAATTCCTGCCTCAGTTTCATCATTCGTGGAAAGTAAATTAAATGCATCCATTGGCACACCCATACGTGATGCAGCATTGATGCGAGGAGCAATCATAAAACCAATATCATCTTCGGTAATATTTGTTTGAGACACATTCATTTTTCGGAGGAGTTTCATAAGCCCAAGACGCGGAGACTTCCGCAAAACCTTTAGACCATAATACGCAAACACTCTGTTCTCCCCCTGAAGAGGAACCATATCAGCACAAGTGGCAATACCAACCATATCAAGCCACCACTTTTCTGCCCCGACTTTTAAACCAAAACGATTTTTCTGCAAAATCGCTTGCACCAATTTAAAAATAACACCCGAACCACAAAGCATTTTGTATGGGTACTCGCAACCTTCTTGTTTGGCATCAAGCACCGCGTAAGCAGGTGGCACAACTGGAGCACTGCCCAGACCAAGCGAGATTGGTAAATGGTGATCAGTAACAACTACATCAATACCAAGCGACTGTGCATGAGCAACTTCTTCTACATCAGCAATGCCACAATCAATGGTGATAAGTAATGTGGCTTTCTTTTCTTTAAATAAATCAATCGCTTCTTTATTCAAACCAAAACCTTCAAGATGACGATGTGGAATATAAACCTCAAAATTAGTGACGCCAATTTTTTTGAAAAAATCAGAAAGTATAACTGCACCAGGTACACCATCAGCGTCATAATCACTATAAATAATAATTTTTTCTTTATTCTCAATTGCTTTTAAAATACGAGCAACGGCTTTATCCATATCTTTCATCAAGAAAGGATCGTGGGTATCATTCTCAAAATGAGGATTGAGATATTTTTCGGCAGTGGTAGCAGAGTCAATACCACGATAAAAGAGCAGATTACGTATAAATTCAGGATATGCCGAAAGTTCTTTTGAAATATTCTCTGGAATTTTCTCTCTTACGGTATATTTGGACATCTGATCATTTTATCATAACAAGACTTCGAAAGTGTCTCGTGAGGGCACAGGTAAATTTCCTGCTGGAAATTTACCTTACACTCGCGCCGTCGCACTCCGAGTCCCTCACGAAAAACAAGCCGAGGGCGACAAAGGTGACTTCACAAGCAACGCTGAAAAAATAAAAAGTTGTTTGTAAACAGAATTAGTTGTGAACAATAAAAACAGTGGTTTGACAATTTAATCGCTACGCGCAAGCCTGCGCGCGGAAGGGGAAAAGTAGAAAATGACTCAGGAAATCTAGCGTATGCAACGCACTTTATAGGTACCGTCCTTGTCGCCGTAGTACAGGTCGCCGCCGGGAGTGTTGACACCCCAAGCGTAGTCGATGTCCTGCGTATATTCGGTACTTGACCAATAGTCGATGGTAAAAAAACCAGCAGGGGCAGTACTACTATTATAGAGGCCAACAGCCTGCCTTGCAGTATACAGTTCTTCTATACTAGGTGTTCTTTTCCCACCATTTGCGCAATGACTAATAGCTTGAGACCAAGTCTTATTCGTCCCATCTGGAGTCACATTTGAATTATCCCAAGTTGATACACCACCTGACTCAGAAGAAACAGTCCAGAGAATGGATTTGTCGGAGTTTGTGGCAGAACAAGCCCAGCGGAGGTTGGATTCACCAGCAAGAGCAGGGTTAGAAACGGAACTAGCAGAAAAACAATTGTAAGTGCCGTTGGCTTTTTGGATACCAGCTTTCATAGTGTCGGGCAAAATACCATTAACAGTAGAATGGCCATCTGTGACAGTACGAAACAACTCAGCTTGAGATATGAAGTTTCTGAGGTCGGAGATAATAGCTGCATCTTGGGCTTTCTTCTTAGCACTGTTTAGACCCGCTAGTATAATACTTGAAAGTAGTCCGATAATAGAAATAACCACCATGAGTTCTATGAGTGTGAAGCCCCCACTGCGTGGTTTATTTCGGAAATTCATTATATAAATTAAATTGCATTGCATTGTATTGTCTGCTTATCACTATTGACTAGAAGTTGGTGCAGTATCATTTCTTAGAGAGTCAAGCCTTCCTTGAAGAGAAGATTGGGTTGCTGATGGCTTTGGTTTGCTGAAATTTAATAAATTCGGAAAGTAAGTAGAGATTAAAAAATATGTCATAAGCAGCAGACAGAAGATGGATAACACAAGCATCACCCCATTTGCTTGTTTTTGATCTTTTGCCAAACCGATTTTAATGAAAAGCGCCGTTACAAAACTTGTTTTGGCTTGGTGACTGTCTTCAAAAGAATTTGCATCTTGGCTTTCATCAAATTGAACATTATTTTCCATGGTGTTTTTAATTAACTTATATTCATTTTAATTATAACAAATTGGCCCCAGTACACAATAACCAGCTTAGACCAAAACATGGTCGGAATTTTCGAAAGCTTTTATACCAGGCAAAGTTTCGTTCGCAAGAAAATCCAACATGGCACCACCGGCAGTAGAAATAAAAGTAAATTTATCAGACAACTTCAATTCCTCAATTGAAGCCAAAGTATCCCCTCCTCCAACGATTGTTTCCGTACCATTTGCGCCAGCCTCGGCGATTGCACTAGCCAAAGCAAAAGTCCCTTCTGTATATCCAGTTTCAAATCTCCCAAGAGGACCATTCCACAAAATAAATTTTGCTTCTTTAATTAAAGACTCGAGTTCACCAATAGTTTCCATACCAGAATCCCAAATCTTTTCTCCTGGACGTATTTCGTTTGCTTTTCTCGTGATCTTTTTGTCCGTAGCATTTTCAACCACAACATCAATCGGCAGAACCAATTTTTGATTAGCCAACATCTCCGCGAAACCAAAATCCTGATCTGAATGTATGGAGTCACCGATTTGTAGACCTTTGGCCTTAAAAAGATCATTTAACAGCGCACCGCCAACAAAAACTTTATCGGCAAGGCCCAAAAACTTCTTGATAAGAGGTGCCTTGGTTTCAAACTTTGCTCCACCTAAAATAAACAGGTATGGATGGGGGGGATTAAAAGCTTTACTTAAATTTGCAACTTCTCTTTCAAAATTAAATCCAGCATAGCTCAGTAAAAATTTTGTAACACCAACAATAGAAGCATGCTCGCGATGCGAAACAGAAAAAGCTTCGTTTACATACACGTCAGCAAGAGCGGCGAGTTTCCTGGCAAAATCTGAATCATTTTTCTTTTCGCCTTCCCATTTGCGGATATTTTCAACAATTACAACTTGCCCATTAGTCAAATTTGAAAGTGCTTCTGCCCCGTCAACACTCCATGGATCATTCATAAAAGTTGCTGGGAAAAATTGTCGTGCATATTCACAAACAACATCAAGTGATGGGTGCTCTTTATTTTCAAGATGAGCAACGATAATGATTCTCGCCCCCGCGTTTCGCAAAAAATTTACCGTTTCAACAGATTGCTGAACACGAAAACCATCAGTTACAACATCATTTTGGATCGGTACATTTAAATCAAGTCGCAAAAGTACACGCTTGCCTGTGACATCTCCAATGTCTCGCAATGTTTTAAATGAGAATTTATTTTCCATTGGCAACAGTGACTATTTGTATAATATTTTCTGGAACTAGACTGTCTCGACCGACAAGTAACCCGTCAATTTCTCCATCTTTGACAATATCAGTTACATTTTCGACATTTACCGCACCCCCATAGAGAATTTGTGTGGCGTCAGAAATTTGTTTGTCATATATTTCAGTCAAAACTTTTCTGATATAAATTGTCATGCCATGAATATCTTGAGGGGACATCGCTTCACGCCCACCAATAGTCCAAACCGGTTCATAAGCGATCATGACATGTGCCATCATGCGTTTATCTATTTTCTTTAAACACTCACGCAGATCTTCTTTTATTGAAATAAGATAATCGGCATTGCGATCACGGACTTTTTCGCCTGTACAGAGGACAATAGTAAGTCCGGCCTCAACTCCAGCCAAAACTTTTTTGGCAATAACGTCCGGCGCCTCGCCAGCTATTTCTCGGCGTTCAGAATGACCGACAATTAAGTACTTTGCCCCACTACTCTCCATCATAGTTGGGCTCAAATAACCAGTTAATGAGCCACTATTTTGCCAATAGGCGTCTTGCGCACCAAAAGCAATTTTTTTGCCTTTATAAGAAGAAACTAAAGCATAAAGATATGGAGCCGGAGGACAAATAACTAATTGCCCTGTTACGTCACTAGAAAGTTGTTTGATTCTGGAAAAAATTTTCTTGGCATCAGCCAAATTTGAAGGGTTCATCTTCCAATTACCGATGACAATGCGTTTCTTTTTCATACAGAATATTGTAACACATCGGCCAATGAATCCAACTTAAATATATGCTAAAATATAAAGAACTTATTTAGTGTTCTATGAAAATAAATTTTGAAAATACAAATGATAAAGGCTTTACCCTCATTGAAGGGCTAGTAAGTGTTGGCATTTTTATAATATTAGCCATGATTGTCTACTCAACAACCCTTGCACTCATTCGTGAAAGCAGACTTTATCGAGAAAACACAACTTTGTCAGGCATGGCAGACCAATATTTAGAAATCGCCCGTAATTTACCCTATTCAGAAGTCGGTACAATAAACGGCAATCCCAATGGACCTCTTCCAGATCTCTCTAATGCCACAACAACAACCATAAACGACAATCTATACCAAATGTACTATGCCGTCAGTTTTGTCGATGATCCAGCTGACGGTACAGCAATAGCCGGCACCGATACTGCTCCAAATGACTACAAACAAGTAAAATTTTACATAAAAAACACTGTAACTGGAGTAATTCAAAACTTTTTAACAAATATCGCCCCAAAAGGACTTGAAAGTATGGCGAGTGGAGGAGCACTTTACATAAAAGTATTTGATTCACTTGGAATAGCTGTACCTTATGCGACAATTTCGATCGTCAATACGATAATAACGCCAAATATTAATTTAACCCGAGTCACTGATACAGACGGCAATTGGGTTGAAGTTGGTTTGCCAAATAGCACCAACGGTTACCATGTAACTGTGACAAAAAATGGCAATTCTACAGATCAAACTCACCCGATTACAGAAGAAAACCCAAATCCAATCAAACCTGATGCGACTGTCTTGAACGGACAAGTTACACAGGTTAGCTTTTCAATTGATAAATTAAGTGATTTAACTTTAAATACGGTAAATCAATCGTGTGAAATAGCAAGTGAGACAAATGTCGGTTTACGTGGAACAAAACTTATCGGCACGCCAAACATATTGAAATTTAACAATACATATTCTTCAAATTCATCCGGCAGAATAACTTTAAATGACACTGAGTGGGATAGCTATACCCCATCACTCACAACAACAAACCACATGTTCTACGGTTCGCAGCCAATACAACCAATCACTCTCGCGCCAGACACAAAAATAGAAACAACCTTAGTTTATGGGCCGAAAACAACCAACAGTTTACTAATACTTGTAAAAGATTCCGTTACAGGAGATGCAATCGCAACAACTAGTGTTAATTTAAAAAATACTGCTTCATACGATACCACAATCGATGCAGGAAGCAGTGGCACTTGTCCCCTTTTGGGACAAATCATGTTTTCAGATGCCCCAGCTGGATCGAATTACACAGTTACAGCAAACAGTGATGGATATCAGCCAAAAATAATTAGTGGCATAACCATCAACGGCAACAACCTTTTGCAAGTATCTCTAGATCATTAAACACGATGCATTTATTTTCAAAAAAACAATCACGAGGTTTTACATTAGTAGAAACATTGGTAACAATTTTTGTTTTTTCAATCATAATGGGGGGCGCGACCTTATTACTTACAAATATCTTGAAAAACTCAAGACAACAACCTCTTGCGCTAGAAGTAATAGATCAAGCTCGTTTAGTAATATTCAATTTTACAAACGAGTTACGCAACGCTAATGCAGGCAACGATGGTTCCTATCCATTAAACCAAGCCAACGACTCACAAATAATTTTTTATTCAACCTACGGCAGTGCAACCAGCACACAAACCAACAAAATAAAATATTACATTTCTGGCACGACTCTTTATAAAAGTGTAATCGCTCCAAGCGGCAATCCTTTAATCTATAATCCTTCTTCGGAAGAAACAACAACAATCATCGGTGACATTCGCAATACAACCACACCTACTTTCTATTATTACGATGGAAACTACACAGGAACATCCACACCACTTGTTCAACCAATCAATGTTAATGATGTAAAATTTATTGCAATCAATTTGATACTACCAAACCAAGATTCGCGAGATGCGACCACAACTTTTACAATTACGGCCGGTGGTACACTTAGAAACATGAAAAATAATCTAGGAAATTAATGAGAACAAAACCTATTCAAAAAAAACACGGCTCGGCTCTCATTTATCTTTTAATAATTATTTTTGTTTTTTCGGTCATGATGATGTCGGTGATTACTTTACTCGTATACAAAATGAAAGTGCTAGCTACTACTGTCGATAGAGAAAAATCTCTACAAATAGCTGAGGCAGGTATCAACTATTATCAATGGCATTTGGCTCATTACCCCAACGATTACAAAGATGGTACGAGTGCAGATGGGCCTTATATACACAATTACAAAGACTTTGACACTCAGCAGGAAATAGGACAATTTAGTCTCGTAATCACTCCACCTCCAGTTGGATCTACTGTTATCACAGTCAAATCAACCGGTTGGGCAAACGAAAACCCAAACGTTAAAAAAACTGTCACTGCAAAATATGGTATCCCTTCTTTGGCACGATATTCATTCCTTAGTAATGACATAATTTGGATTGGTAGTGATGAATCAGTGAGTGGACAACTTCAATCCAACAACGGCGTACGATTTGATGGAGATGGAAATGCACCAATCCAATCAGCAAAAACTACTTACACATGTTCCACTGGACAAGGGTGCTCTCCACCGACCATCAAAAACGGTGTGTGGGGCAGTGCTATCCAAGAAGTGCAAAACTTTTGGCAATTTCCTGTGCCGGCGGTAGATTTCTCAACACTTACATCAAATTTGGCCTCATCAAAAACTAGCGCTCAAAGCGCGGGAATATATTTACCTCCATCTGAAAAAAACGGATACTCTTTAGTCTTTAACAGCAATGGCACGGTAAGTATTTACAAAATTAAAAAACTTGCAACAAATCCGACCGGCTGGGATGTAAGTGGAATAGCACACAACGAAGGCACTGATTATGACACAAGAGAATTTCAATCTACCGTAAATATTCCAAGTAACGGAATTATTTATGTTGAAGATAAAGTTTGGGTGGAAGGCACAGTCAACGGTCGAGTTATGGTTTCGGCAGCAATATTGCCATACGATCCAGCGACAGCGCCGACTATATACATACCAAACAATATTTTATACACCACAAAAGACGGCTCTAGTGTTTTGGGTTTGCTTGCTCAAAAAGATGTAGTGGTCACATACAATGCTCCAACCAATTTGGAAATTGATGCTGCACTCATCGCCCAAAACGGTGCCATTCAATTCTTTTATTACCCAGGAAATATAAAAAACTCTATTACAGTATTCGGATCGATCATGACTTTCAATCAATGGACTTGGACATGGGTCGACTCTTCTAACGTAGCCGTATCAGGTTTCCAACACACCAGCGATACTTATGACAGTAACCTACTCTACAGTCCCCCACCAAGTTTTCCCATTTCTGCATCCGGTTATCAACTGCTTAATTGGATAAGTGATTAAATATGAAAAAATTTAAAATAATATTCATACTTTTTTTCAGTATATTCTGTCTTTGTGGTACAAAAGTTTTAGCGATTAAATTCCCTGACAGCACGACACTTCAGCCAATACCAGACGAAGGTGTGCCAAATATTTCTGGCAACATTGATTGGCCGAACACCAATCAAAATCCAAGCCCAGACACAGAAGGAGAGATAAATCCTGATACGGACGCGACAATTATCACTATCGACGATCAAAATCCTTCTAATTCTCTACCTTCCAGCGACCCGAATTCAACTAATATAAATAGTAGCACCAACATTTCAGATCCCGTTGTAAGCAACAACACACAAAATAACGGCAAATCAACTCCAAATTCTTCAAGCAAAAACGCAAGCAACGCATTAGGCCAAATAGGCCAACAGAACTCTGACCTATCAAACACTCCTACCTACAATTTTGACACAATCTCCCCACAAGGGGACGTGCAAACGCAGAAAATGCAAGCAAAAGACGACAACAATGCAAATTTGGATCAAAACAAGACACCTTCACAAAAAAATACTACTGGTTCAACTTACGTTCAAATACTAGTTTGGGGTTCAACAATTTTGTTTGCTGTGGCTTTTGTGTTATGGAAATTGAAAAAAACTCCTAATGATTAAATTATTTTATATTACTCAAAACTGAGTAAGTTGGAGAAAGCATGGCAATAGCAAAGAAGCCAACACCTGCACCTATAAGAACCATGAGAAAAGGCTCAATGATTGTGGACATATCTTTGGTGCGTTGATCTACTTCGTTTTCATAATAAGTCGCAACCTCCATCAACATCGACGCGAGTTTACCTGTCTCTTCCCCAACGCTCATCATTTCGCCAACAAAAGAGGGGTAAAGTTTTTGGTTTTGCAAAAACACACCAGAAATAGCCTCGCCATTCTGAACAACTTTTCTAGCTTTACTAATAACATCTTTAAAATAAGAATTTTGAATAACTTGTTCGGTAATTTCCATTGCTACAAGCATATCCACCCCAGAAGAAAGAAGAGATGAAAGCGTGCGTGCAGTACGAGCAGCATTAATTTCTTTTACAAGAGCACCTATAATAGGAATTCTTAATACCAAAAAATTTAACAGCCGTTTGCCCTTTGATTGTTTAGAAAGAAAACTAAAACCAGCAACAATGAGCACAATGATCACGATCAAAAGAATGCTGTGATATCTGAAGGCATCGCTAACAGAAATAATAAGTTGCGTTGACCATGGCAATTTCACGTTGAGCTCTTTAAAAGTTGCAAGAAGTGTAGGCACAACAAACACCATCATAAGTACAGCAATACCACTCATAACAACCAAAATAACCGCTGGATACATCATTGCTCCTCTAATTTTGTTTTGCAGAACCAATGTTTTTTCCATTTGCTCACCAACAATTCGAAGTGATTGGGAAATACTCCCGCTCTCCTCCCCAGAATGTACCATTGAAATAAAAAGTTGTGAAAAAACTTTTGGATAAAGAGCCATAGACTCACTGAGTGTTTTACCTTTTTTAATTTCCTCTCCAATACTGGCAATAATTTTCACAAACTTTTTATTTTTTGTTTGTCGTTGCAAAACTTCAAGCGCCCGAGCCATCGGAAGTCCAGCTTCAATCATCGCTCCCATATTTTTAGCAAAAATAATTTTATCTTGTGACTTTACTCGTGAAATAACAGCAGCAAAACCGTCGTTTAACCTAGTAAACCAATTTGCTCGCACCTCTGAAGCTGTAATCAAATTTTGTCCATCTTTTTTCAAATCTTTGAGCAAGATAAACTTGTCAGCCGCTTCTCTGACCCCATCTATTGTTTCCCCTACTTCATTTGTTGCTTTGTATGAATATTTCATGCTTTAAATAATTATTTTGCAAACTATTCTGCGACAACACGCAAAACTTCCTCAATAGTCGTTTCTCCTTGCGCCGCCTTAAAAATACCGTCTTCCAACATCGTAATCATGCCTTCAGCTTTGGCTTGAACTTCAATTTCATCTGAAGTTTTACCACTCATAACAAAATCTTTTATGGTCGGAGACATTTTCAAAACCTCATGAATACCGATACGTCCTTTGTACCCGTCTTCAGCATCAGAACTCTGTTTTGGTTTGTAAAAATGTATATCTTTCCAAGACGCTGTTGGTCCAACAATTTTTTCTTCAATTAAAATTTTTAAAATTCGATCAAGGTTAACCAATTTGCCAAGTGAAGCAAGTTCGGTCTCATCCAATAAATATTTTTCTTTGTTTTCTGCTAGCCGACGAACCAAACGCTGAGCAATCACAATATTCAAAGTTGAAACAAGTAAAAATGCCTCAACTTTCATATCAAGTAAACGTGGCATAGCACCAGCGGCAGAGTTAGTGTGCAAAGTTGAAAGCACAAGATGACCTGTGAGCGCTGCATTGATAGCAAGTGACGCAGTTTCATTATCACGAATTTCTCCAACCATAATAATATCCGGATCTTGTCGCACCAAAGTACGAAGTCCTGTCACAAATGAAAATCCGATTTCCGGTTTCACTTGAGATTGGTTGACTCGTGCCAATTGATACTCAATTGGATCCTCAATCGTAGAAATATTCACCTCTGGAGTATTTAAAATATCCAAAACTGTATACAAAGTCGTAGTCTTCCCCGAGCCGGTTGGGCCTGTGGTCAAAATCATGCCAGTAGTTGCTTTCATTGCTTGATGGATGCGCTCCAAATTTTCTCCATGAAATCCCAATTTTTCTAACGTGTACCCAGCTGCACTCTCACGCAGAAGTCGCATGACTGTTTTTTCTCCATAATAAGTCGGCAAAGTAGACACACGGAAAGAGACATTTTCTCCGTTCATTTCAATCTTAAAACGTCCATCTTGCGGTAAACGTTTTTCATCAAGTTTTAAGTTTGACAACACTTTAATACGAGCAGTGATGCCACTTGCGGCATTTTTTGGCAAAATCATTGCATCACGCAAAATTCCATCAATGCGATATCTGATTAGCATGTCCTTTTCTAGAGGTTCCATGTGGACGTCAGAAGCTCCTTGCAGAAAAGCATGTTTGAGCAATGTTTCAACAATACGTATCACAGGTAAGTCTTCCGCTTGTTTTTTGAGGTCGTTCTCACTTGCTTGATCATTTTTTACACCACCTTCAGATATTGGTTTGATAGCCGCTGCATCTTTCTGAATCAGATCTCCAAACTCAGCTTTCAGACTTTTTTGATACAACAAGACCGCACTTCTTATTGACTCACTGTCAGTCAAGCGAGGTAAAATTTTTAAGTCAACTTTTTTCTTTATGAAATCAATAGCACTAAGATCGGCCGTATCTAACATAGCCACCTCAAGAGAATCTTCGTTTTTCTTGAAAGCAATAATGTTGTGATTGCGGGCAATTGGTTCAGGAATGAAAGATAGAACATCAAAAGGAATCTTTGCAGTTTTGAGATCTACAAAAGGAATACCAATAACATATGCTTCTGTGCGTCGCAAATCGTCTTCAGTCATCTTTCCTGAAGTGACCAAATATTTTCCAAGACGAACATCTTTCTTTTTAGCTTCAATTTCGGCAGCATCAAGATCAGCTCGAGAAATAAGTCCAGAGTCAACAATAAATTCTTTTAATTGTTTTTCTTCAATGTGCATAGATAATATGTGTTCATATTATAGCAAACTAAATATAAAAAATCTCTGCTCGCGTACAAGAATGCTACCATTCGGGGTACAGGTAAATTTCCTGCTGGAAATTTCCTTCACACAGGGCCCTGCTCGGCCTCCGTGAGTCCCCTCAGATAGCATTCTTGTACGCAAAAAAACAAAATTTGACATTTTGCATAAAAGTTATAGAGTTCACTCAGAAATTTTAACGTATAGTTTTTTAAAAACGAAATTCAAATTCAAAAAGAAAGGGTGTCTAATGGTTAAAATTCTTGGATTTACGGCAAATGAGCTCATCGATTTTACTGATGAAGGTCTTCATCTACTCAAAGAAAGGTGTTGTATAGACAGGGATTATGGGTTTCTAACCGTATTTGACAACAACGTTCTGTTGTCTTGTCAAATAAACCTTTGTCCGAAAGACAAAGCGGACGCATATTTCACTTTCTCTGTAGAAAAAGCTCGCAGACTACACGCCCATCCGGATCATTACACAAGCTTCCAGAGCAGAGATGTGGAAAGTGGCAAGTATGCTGGAGCAATAGTGTGCAGATTACACACCATTCTCTCTTTTTCTGGACTTCCAGAAATGGCCGATGAAGCTTTAATGATCTTCGTGGCTTTCAAAACAGGTTGGATTGACGAAAACGAGGCGCTTAGGCTTTCCGGTATTAGTGGAAATCCCTACATCAAAAAGATCATTGGAAAAGCATGAGGGTGCTGATCTAAAAAGACTTGATGAATATCAGGTCTTTTTTTTATAGTTTTTCATTAAAAAGTTGACAATTTCTCCTAGATAGCCTATAGTTAACAAGTCCAAGTTCGCCACAAGCGGACTTCTTTTTTTAGAAAAACCGGCAAAAAAGACAAAAATTGCCGTCTAACCACCAAAAACATGTTTGATTTAAAAGTAATAAACTCCGTACTCGAACAATTACAAGAAGAGCGCGGAATTCCAAAAGAAAAAATCATTGAGGCTATCGAATCCGCTTTGGCAACTGCCTACAAGAAAGAATACGGCAAAAAAGGCCAAATTGTTCGTGCTACATTCAACCTAGAAAATGGAGCAACAGAATTCTTCCAAGTGAAAATTGTCGTAGATGAAACCAAAGTTATTTTTGAAAACGACGGAGAAACTTCAGAGAAAACAGA
>Ga0172379_10004825_pt1 | contig 19459 bp, 18 predicted proteins | sample GrowelOW334metaG_FD_119756 | JGI IMG/M metagenome (GOLD analysis project Ga0172379, IMG submission 119756) | Groundwater microbial communities from an aquifer near a municipal landfill in Southern Ontario, Canada - Groundwater well OW334 metaG | ecosystem: Environmental > Aquatic > Deep...
GATACTGTCAGCCTTGATCGGAGTTCCCCTGATCGTTTTTGGCTTCGTGCTGCTCAATTTGAGAAACAAGCGTTCTGTCGAAAAGATCAGGCTGCAGAAAGAGATTTTGGAGCTCGAGCTTCAAAAAGAGCAGATTAGGTTGAAAATGCTCGAAGCCGAGAACGTGAAGTATGACAGACTTATCGAGCATAGCGAAAAGTAAAGCGAGCTTGGCTATGACAGCGTTACGAGTTCGGGCAAGGAGAAGAAGACATGAATATAGCAGTGATCGGTATTGGTGGCGTCGGCGGATATTTTGGGGGCAAACTCACTCAAATACCTCAATTTGGCTCCACAATGAGCATCTATTTTGTGGCTAGAAACAAGCACCTGGAAGCAATCCAAGCCCATGGGTTGCTTCTCGATGCCGATGAGGGGAAATTCGTCTGCAAACCCACGAAGGCCACCGATGACATCACTCGGCTGCCGCTATTGGATTTCTGCCTTATTTGCGTGAAAGGGTATGACCTCGAAAAGGTGCTACTGCAGCTCAAAAACAAGATCGGTCCAAAGACCGTGATGTTGCCACTGCTGAATGGAGTCGATATTTACGAACGAGTACGCGCGGTGATAAAGACGGGATATCTGCATCCGGCTTGCGTCTACGTCGGAACTCACATAGAAAAACCTGGTGTCGTGAAACAGAGCGGCGCCGTGCATAAGATCATACTTGGAAAAGATCCTCAGTCGAAGGATGTGGATACATCGATCCTCGGGATATTGGGCTCGGCGAAAATTGACTACGATTGGCAACTGGATCCCTCCAAAGAAATATGGAACAAGTACTTTTTCATCGCTTCCTTTGGCCTCGTGACGACGAATTTCAATCTGTCCATCGGTGAAGTGCTTCAATCCGAAAAGCACCGGGCTATCGTGGTTAGCATAATAATGGAAATCGTCGCCATCGCCGAGAAAAAGGGAATCGAGGTGGCCAGCACGATCGTCGAGGATACGCTCGCGAAGGCCGCAAAATTCCCCTTCGAGACAAAAACGTCATTTCAGCGCGATTTCGAGCAGAAGGATAGACCGGATGAGCGCGATCTTTTCGGTGGAACGATCCTGAGAATGGGGACGGAGCTTGGCATCCCAACTCCTGTATCGACAGAGATTCATGAGTCGATCATGAATAAAAAGCCGCTGATCGGCTTCTAACGCCGCCAGTGAGGGATGGGAATCAAATGACGAATACATGCATACGAAAGGTGAGGCTGGAAGACGCAAAACAGATCTGCGATATCTACAACTATTATGTCGTGAATACGGTGATCTCCTTCGAAGAGGAAGCGGTATCGGAGGAAGAACTGAGGAGGAGAATCTCCGCCGTGACGCGATCATATCCATGGATCGTATGCAGTAAAGAGGAGCAGGTAAAAGGATACGCTTACGCGAGCCCATGGAAGGAGCGCGCGGCATACCGGTATACGGCGGAAGTGACGATCTACGTGGAAAAAAGCGAGCTGGGGCGGGGGCTTGGGGCTATGCTATTGGAGAAGCTTCTCGAGGAGCTCCGCGCGATGCGTATCCATGTAGCGATGGCGGTGATCGCTTTGCCGAACGACAAGAGCGTCGGTCTGCACGAGAAATTCGGGTTCAGGAAGGTCGCGCATTTCACTGAAGTCGGATACAAGAAAGGGGCATGGATCGACGTTGGGTATTGGGAACTGGCGATGGAAGCTTCCCCAATAGGCCAATACATAAGCGGTTTTTCCGGACCGACGAAGGAGAAGCTGGATCAAATGTGGAGGATCGTAAAGGCTGAAGCCTCGGGAGCCTCGGAAAAAATATCCTATCAGATGCCAACGTATTTTCTCCATGGCAATCTCGTTCATTTCGCCGGATTCGGGCATCATATCGGCTTCTATCCGACATCGAGCGGCATAGAGGCCTTTAAGGAAGAACTTGGAGCGTATAAGCACGCAAAGGGTTCGGTGCAGTTTCCGCTCGACGAGCCCTTGCCGGAAGATCTGATCAGGAGGATCGTGCGATTTCGGCTTGAGGAAAATATGAGGAAGGGAACCGATAGGAACAAGAAAAAACATTCTTGATGAAAAGTTCCCTAGGGCTGGATAAAAATCGCAGGGATGGACGAAGATAGATCGCATTTCAGGAGGAAAACATGAAATTTTGCTGGACAACCATCAACGTGACGAATATGGAAAAATCCTTGGGGTTTTACAGGGATATCGTCGGCTTGCCAATCGCCAGACGGATGAAGCCGAATCCCGATATGGAGATCGTTTTTCTCGGTTCCGGGGAGACGCAGGTCGAGCTGATTTATGAGGCAAAGAACAAGACGGTATCCTTCGGTCGGGATATTTCCATTGGCTTTGTCGTCGAATCCCTCGATGCTTTCGCGGAGCTTTTGAAAAGCGCCGGTGTTCAGGTATTCGCGGGACCATTCCAGCCGAATCCTTCCGTGAAATTCATCTACTTGCTCGATCCTGATGGGCTCAGGGTTCAGTTCGTCCAGAACATGATGTGAGCGCAAAATATATAGCCTTCCTCCGCGGGGTGAATGTCGGCGGAGTCGTTCTCAAGATGGAAGACTTCAAGAAGGTACTCGAATATATAGGCTGCAGGAATGTACGGACCTATATTCAGAGCGGGAACGCGGTTTTCGAGCATTCTGAGTCCAACAAGCGGAGAATGGAAGCCGAGATTGCGTTTGAACTGCAGATTATCGCGAAAGTGACGACCGTAGCGATCGTGGTGCAGAAGGAAGAGCTGCGAGGCATTGTCGAATCTCATCCGCTTGCTCATTTGGGGGACGAAAAGAATCTCTACGTGACGATACTGGCGAACGAGCCGAACAGGGAAGATGTCGATGCGCTCATGGAAACGATGAACGATGTCGACAAGCATGAAGTGAGGCATCGGGCAGTGTACTCCCATTACGGGAATGGATATGGCACGTCGAAAAGGACGAATAATTTCATTGAGAAGATGTTAAAGGTATCGGCGACGACGAGGAATTGGACGACCTTGAAAAAGATAATGGCGATGTGCGATGAAGCCTAAGGTTACGGAGGCATCATGAAGGCTAGAAAAACTCTCATCATCATAGCGGCGGTGTTTGTCGCGATTTTCGCCATAGGCAGCGGCGTGAAAGCCAAGCTGGAAAGCGGATTGAAGGAGTTGGCGAAAACAGACATCGCGGAGGTGGATTTGGCCTCCATCGCCGATGGGGTGTATTCGGGATCAGTCAGCGCTTTTCCTGTGGTTGTCGAGCTAAAAGTGAGGGTGAAGGATCATAGGATCGAGGCCATAGATCTCATTAAGCACACAAATGGACAAGGGAAGCCGGCCGAGGCTCTGCTGGCGAAGGTTGTGCAGGAGCAGAAGATTAATTTGGACGTTATCTCGGGAGCGACGTACAGCAGCAAGGCTATCCTTCTGGCTATATCGAACGCCTTGAAAAAATGAAGCATCGGGAAGGAAGCGGCCGATAGCGTTTGTGGCTACACTGGCCGCTTGCGGGGAAAGCAATCAGGCGAACTGGTAGTTCAGTTGCCACGAGACGCCAAATTTATCCTTGAGGTTCGCGTATTTCGCTTTCCAGAAGGTTTTCTGAAGGGTCATGTGGATTTCCGCGCCAAGGGATAGCTCCGCGTAGAGGCGGTCGATTTCCTCCTCCGAAGCGCAGTCGATGAGGATCGTGACATTTTCGCCCTGGACTACTTTGTTTGGAGAGTCGGAAAAATAGATTTTCAAGTCGCCAGCGACCAGTTCACCATGGAGCACATAATTCTTGAGAGCTGGCTGGGGAGTTTCTGAGGGCATGTCGCCAAATCTTTGGATACCGGTGATTTTGCCGCCCAAGGCTGATTCATAGAATTTCATGGCTTCTTCGGCTTTGCCTTGGAAAACGAGATAGGGAATGAACTTCATCGAGGTTCCTCCTCAGGGTTGGTATTGGTAGAACGAAAGCAGAATATAGTATACAGATAATGTCGCTGACGCGGCAAACGTAATGAGGAAGGCCAAGCCGGCAGAAGTCCGGGTTGGCCTTTTTTTTGTCCGCGATGGGAGCCGCGCCGGGGAGTATCGCGACGATAGTTCTGTTTTGGCGAATAAATGTCGTCCGGCATGGCTTTAGCTCCTTGACCGGGCTTTGATTTCGCCCTGTTCGCGCGTAAAATAGTGCCGATCAAGAAGGATGCGATAATGAAATTGCGAGTATATCAAGTCGATTCATTCACGAAAGAGCTTTTCGGGGGAAATCCCGCTGGGGTGGTGACGAACGCCGACGGGCTTGATGAGAATATCATGCAAGCCATCGCGAGGGAGCTGAACAATTCCGAGACTGCTTTTATCTTCAATGTGGGCGGGGAAGGATATGACGTGGAGGTCAGATTCTTCACGCCAACCCGTGAAGTGCCGATATGCGGACACGCGACGATCGCCGCCCACTATGTCTACGCCAAGGAGCGGGGTTTGAGTTCGGGTACGATCGCGCAGAAGACGAAGGCAGGGATTCTGCCGGTGGAGATTGTCCCCGAGGAAGATGACTTGCGGATCGTGATGACGCAGGCGGGGATTGAGTTCGGAGCCGTGCTCGACGGCGATCGCAAGGCTGCCCTGCTGCGCGGCCTAGACATCGACCCGGCTGACCTCGATGCTTCTCTGCCGATCCAGATCGTATCCACGGGTCATTCCAAAGTGATGGTTCCGCTTTTGAGGAGGGCGAGACTCGATTCGATCGGAATCGACGATGCGCTGCTTTCGGGACTGAGCGCGGAGATAGGCTGCAATGGATTTTTCGCTTTTACCTTCGATTCGGGGGAGCCGGGCGTGCTGACAAGCGGGCGGATGTTCGCTCCGGCGATAGGCATCAGGGAAGATCCCGTCACTGGCAACGCGAATGGGCCTCTCGGCGCTTATCTCACTCGCTATGGCCGGCTGGAGGCGAGCGATGAGGGGATCAGCTTCGACATAAAGCAGGGAGAGGCGATCGGAAGGAAGGGCTACATGAGAGTACATGTTTTCAGCAAGGGCGGAGAGCCCTGGTTGGTGAAAATAAGTGGCAACGCGCGGATAGCGTTTAGGACGACGATTTCGATCGAGGGGCGGGGAACGCGGCGGCAATAGTATTGTGATCGACGACGGCATATAAAGAAAGCGAGTGAAATAAGGAGCGACTGCGTGAAGGAAGGCAACTACAAGGTCTATCGTTATCGGTGGGCGGTGCTTGTGGCGACAATGCTTGTCAATTTGACTATCCAGGCCTTATGGATCGCCTACTCGCCCGTGGCGAGCTCAGCCGCGACGTATTATGGCGTCTCCGATTTGGCGATCGGATTTTTCGCGATGTCGTTCATGATTGCTTTCATACCGCTGTCGATTCCAGCCTCGTGGCTGATCGACCGCTTCGGTTTCGCGCGGATCGTGGGCGCGGGATCAATCGCGGTAGGCGTCTTCGGCTTGCTGAGGGGAGCGGCGGGTTCGAATTACGGGTTGGCGCTGGCCGCGACCTGCGGCATAGCCGCGGCGCAACCGCTGCTGCTCAACGCGTGGACAAAGATGCCGGCGGCGTGGTTCCCGTCGCGCGAACGGGCGACCGCCGTTGGCCTTATCACGATAGCGAGCATCGCGGGTACGGCGGTAGGGCTTGTGGTGACTCCGATCCTGGCGGAGGGAATGAAAATCGCAACGGTGCAACTGGCGTATGGGGCGGCGGCCGCCGCCGCCGCCGTGATTTTCGTTGTCGTGGTAAGGGAGAAGCCGGCGCTGCCCCCCGACGAATCGGCGTCACGCGAGCGCGCCTTCATGATTGAGGGGCTTAAATTCGCTTTGCGAAACCCCTCATTTCTTCGCTATTTGGCGATTTCTTTTATCGGAATGGGAATCTTCAACGGGGTGACAACGTGGGTTGAGGGTATCGTCAAGCCAAGAGGCATTGACTCGACGGCGGCTGGAATTTTAGGGGCGATCATGCTCGCTGGCGGCCTCGTGGGCGCGTTGATAATTCCGGCGATTTCGGATCGAAGGGGAAAACGTACGCCTTATATCATCCTGGGACTAATCGGCGCCGTCCCTGGACTGCTCGGCTTGGCCTTCGCGCCGGGCTTTGCCCTCATCGCGGCTTCAGCCTTCGTCCTCGGATTCTTTCTCATCGCCGTGAATCCCGTGGGCATGCAATATGCCGCCGAAGCGGTGCGGCCAACTCCCGAGGGCAGTTCGAACGGCCTGGTTTCCCTTGCGGGACAGGCCTCGGTCCTTCTTGTCTATGGGATGGAGGCGATCAATTCAGCCACGGGATCCTTCGGGGCATCGCTAGCGGCTTCGGCGGCCTTGTTGGCGTTTTCCGCCTTCCTGGCGACAAGGCTTGTCGAAACGAAAGCCGACGCGGTCTGAGCGAACGGCTATCAGCCGCGCGTGGGCGAGGACGCTTCGTAGGCTATGAGGGCTTTCTTGCGTTCTATTCCCCACTTGTAGCCGCCAATTTCGCCGGATGCGCGCAACACCCTGTGGCAAGGGATAAGAAATCCGATCGGATTCTGGGAAAGGGCGGTACCGACCGCCCTAGCCGAGCCGGGAGAGCCGATCATCTCCGCGAGCTTGCCGTAGGTGACGAGCCGACCTTCAGGGATGGCGAGAAGCGCTTGCCAGACCTTCAACTGGAAATTAGTGCCCCTGAGATGAAGCGCAAGAGGACTTTTGGCGTGACCCACATTCGCCGAATCGGACAAATCCACAGGCTGAGCCGCGGCGCTTGGGGCCATGTGGCCTCGGACGATTTCAAAGGCTGCAGGATCTTCTATGAAAGTGGCATTGATCCATCGCTGTTTCAGGGCTTCGAGGGCAGCAGGCGCCGTGCCCTGATTGGCCGAGTCGAGGAACTCGAGAGCGCAGAGCCCCCGCGGACTGGCCGCGATGAGGCAGTCGCCAAAGATGGTAGAGCCGACGCAATACCGGATCTCCAATCCTTCGCCCGAACGCTTGAATTCGCCCGGCGTCATCGCCTCGGCATTCACGAAGAGATCGTGGAGCCTTGAGGGGCCGCTCAAGCCCACATTGAGCGCCGCATCCAGCACCGAAGCCGATTCGGCCAACATCCGTTTCGCCGCCTCAACCGTGATGTACTCGAGGAATCGCTTCGGGCTGACTCCCGCCCAACGCGTAAAGAGCTTTTGGAAATGATAGGGGCTAAGGCCGATATAGTCGGCCACGGCGTCCAGCGAAGGCTGACGGGCAGCCTGGGTTTCAATGAATTTGATCGCGGCTTCAACGCGAGCGTAGTCGGAATCGAATTTGCTCATTGATGACCTTCTCTTTGGATCTGAATGATACCTTGCGGGAGTGACGAGCGCCACTCCGATGCATCTAAGTGAATACTATGCAGCTGGAAGATTTTCATCCACCCGATTCTTGCGATACTGTTTCGATAGAGCTAGGATACTTGACCAGTTGAAGGAATACCGACGCGCTATGATTTCACTTCGCGCGAGGGCGTCAATTCAGTTTTCAAATGCAGACGAGCGGTTTCGGTGATGAGCAAAGCGGCATTGGCGCGGCAAGGAGTGAGTGAATGGGCAAGGTTGGGATTGTGGGCGGAGTCGGGCCGGCGTCGACGCTCGACTATTACAGGGAGATAATCTCGGGCTTTCGGCGCGCGACCGGAAGCAAGAACTATCCGAAAATCGTCGTAAACAGTGTCGATATGACCGAAATGCTGCGATTCACCGAAAGAAGGGATTTCCCCGGCCTGACTGATTTTCTCCTGCGGGCAATCGGCGAACTGGCCGCGGCGGGAGCGGATTTTGCCCTTATCGCCTCAAACACGCCCCATATCGTCTTTGATCAGGTTCGGGAGCGATCGCCTCTCCCGATGATAAGCATCGTCGAGGCAACGTGCGCCAGGGCCGCGTCACGTAGCCTCAAAAAGCTTCTATTGATCGGAACCGGCTTCACCATGGCGAATCATTTCTATCAAGACGCTCTGGCGCTTCGCGGCATCGAGAGTTTCGTGCCCTCAAAGGAAGGCCAGGCGCTTATCCAGAATATTATTTTCCCCGAGCTCGAGGATGGAATCGTGAGGCCCGAGCAAAAGGCGCGGCTCGTTGGGCTTTGCGCAGGGCTCATTCGCGATGAAGAGGCGGATGGCATCATTTTAGGCTGCACCGAGCTTCCCCTCATGATTGGCGACAGGGATTTCGAAGTGGCGGTGCTCGATACGACGCGGATACATATCGACGCCGTGGTTGAGCGTCTCAGGGTCGGACTTTGAATGATGGTTTCGGGACTTGTGTCTTGGGTTGATTCGCGGTACCAACAATAATCATGCAATTCATTATTCTGGCGGGGGAATTTTCGGTGCACCGCTTCGGTCCGGCCATTGTTCCCGCAGTGGATTTTGGCGCCGAAGATCTCTTTTGCCTGGCGAAGACCTCTGATGAAGTGTCGGTGGTATGCCGATCGGGACTCTTGCGCGGCGCGGACCGAACCGAGGATGGCTGGATCGCTTTCAAGATTGAAGGCCCTCTCGATTTTGGCCTTGTGGGGGTTCTCGCTGAGGCGAGCGCTTTGCTCGCGAAAGCGGGAGTGAGCATTTTCGCGATTTCGACCTTCGATACCGATTATCTGCTCGTGAAACGAGAGAACGCGCGCGCCGCGCGCGAAGCGCTTGAGCGAGGCGGCCATTCAGTGAAAATTCCCTCCGATGCGGAGCCCTCGCCCGATTGCAAGGGAGTTTGGGATAGGGAGAAAAAAGCTTGATGAGGGGCATGCCGAAAGGACGCTTGGCGATGTGGGCGGTCCTCATCATGGAGATCGCAAGCGCCAACGTGGCTTTCGCCTTCGATCCCCGAGCTATCGCCTGGCGAACGCTTGGAAAGGATCAGGGATTCGCGGGCGGAGCCGTTTCCTGTGTCATGCAGGACAGGCAGGGTCTCATGTGGATTGGGGCGGCGGGAGGTCTCTACCGCTATGACGGGCATGGCTTTAAAGCGTTCAGGCCCGATTCCGACGCCAGCGCTCTTAGTTCATCCTCGATCAGCGCGGTTCTGGAGGATAGGAGAGGCAATATTTGGGTCGGATCCAATGGTGGCGGGCTTGCTCGATATGATGCGGCGGCGGGCAGTTTCGCCAAGATTCGGCTTGGGGAAGCGGATGAGGCGGGAGAAAGCGGCGCGAGAATTTCGGCGCTCGCCGTGGACGCCTCGGGGCGCATACTCGCCGGCACGGTCGGGGGTGAGATCTGGCGCATCGAGCCAAGCGGTTTGAATAGGGACCGGCTCGCTGCCTCGGGGTTTGGGGGCAGGGCTATAAACGCCCTTATGGTGGATTCCAAGGGTGGAATTTGGGCAGGCACCGATGGCGGCGGCCTCGGCCGCTTCGATAGCGAAGGGACTTCATTCGTCCGGTATCGGCATGATGGCGCCATCGCGACGAGCATAGCGGCTGACAGCGTAGGCGCGATCATCGAGGATTCGCTCGGTTTTATCTGGGTAGGTTTTTCCAATGGAAGCATCGATCTCATAGAGGGAACGATATTCAGGCACGCGAAGATCGAGGCTCCGAGCTCGATCGCTGGCGAAAGGCGAATTCGCAGGATAACGGCAATGGCCGAAGACATCCGCGGACAAATCTGGGCGGGTTTTCGCGACGGGGGATTAGGCATCCTCGATCCTTCAAGCATGGAAATGCTGGTAACGCCATTCATGGAAGGAGCGGAGGTCCGCGCATTGGCGAGGGATCGAAGAGGATTGATGTGGGCCGGCTTGCAGACCGGCGGCTTGTTGACGGGCGATCCGCGCTCAATGGCATTTTCCCGCTTTTCCATCTCCGACGAAGGCCAAACCCTGGGCTCGATCCAGACTATCGTCGAATCGCCTTCGGGGGCATTGCTGGCGGCGTCACGGTCAGCTGGTCTTCTCAGCTTCGATCCGCTGTCGGATTCATTGAAGAGCGTGAAGCTTCCCGCAGGCATAAAAGGGCTGGACAAGAAGTCGCCCTTCATCGCCAGAAGGGATGGGTCGCTCTTGATTGGCACGACCGATTACGGCCTCTTCAGGAAAAAAGCGGATGGGTCGATTCAGCACTTTGCGCACGACGAAAACGATCGGGGCAGCCTGGCCTCTTCTTCCATTTCCTGCCTGCTCGAGAAGGATGAAGGTAGCATATGGGTGGGAACGGAAGGAGGGGGGCTCGATCTGCTTGACCTGGAAACGGGACGAGCCATCCATTGGGGCGGGAAAGGGGATGAATCGCTCCTAGCCGCCTCCATAATCACCTGCATCGCGGCGGATTCCAAGGGAAGAATATGGGTTGGCTCGGCGGACGCTGGCCTCTTTGTGCTGGATCCAGGGGGGTCTCGTTTCAGGCCGATCGGTTTGAGCGATCATCGCGGCGGCGGAATTGGGGACCTAAGGATTGAGTGCGTTTTCGAGGATTCCCGGGGCGTTTTGTGGGTTGGAACAGGAGGAGCTGGGCTTGTAGGACTCAAGCCGGAAACCGGAATCGTGACGCGGCGGGGAATCGCCGTCGGGCTATTCGCCGACGCGATCTATGGTTTGGCGGAAGACAAGGCGGGAACGCTTTGGGTGGCAAGTTCGGCTGGTCTCTTTAGTTTCGATCCGATCAGAAACGATGTCTTTCTTTTTGGCGAGGAAGATGGGCTGCAAAAGGGCGGGCTTGAAGCCGGGGCTCTTCTCGTTTCGGGCAAGGGCGAGGTGTGGGTGGGAAGCGGGCAGGGGCTTACGCGCTTCGACCCGGCGAGAATTTCCCGATACGCCCCTGCCCCCGATGTCGTGATCTCGGAGGTGGAGTCCCTGGGCGAGGGGCGATCGGCCTTCTTTTCCCGCGATGGCTCGGAAATCGCGCTCGAGTATGACAACCGAGGCCTCGGGTTTTCCATCGCGGCGATCGATTTCGCGGCGCCTGAACGCAATCGCTATGAAATGCGCCTGGAGGGCCGACAGTCAGCATGGACGGCGATGGGCAATGTCAACACGGGATACATAGCGCCTCTCGCGCCCGGGCGTTATATACTGAGGGCGCGGGCATCCAACGGCAATGGTATCTGGAATTATTATGGCGCCTCGCTCTCTATACTCGTGCGCTCGCCATGGTGGGCTACCTGGTGGTTCCGCGGGCTCGTGCTGAGCGTCGCCGCGGCTATCATCGCGGGGGCTATAGCCGCTCGGGTCGGAAGCTTGCGCCGGAGGAATGCCCTCCTTGTCAAGTTCGCGCGCCATATCGAGGAAGCGCGCGAGGAGGAACGCACGATCGCGGCGCGCGATGTGCATGATGAGATAGGCCAGCACCTCATGGTGCTGAACTTTCACGCCTATTGGCTTGCGGCACACCCCGAATCAAAAACCGAGGAGCGCCAGCCCGTTGTAAGGGACATGCAAAAAGCCATTCTTGACGCCATGGCTTCGGTGAAGGCGGTTGCCACGCGTCTTCGTCCCTTCGGTCTCGAGACCCTCGATTTCCCCGACGCGCTGCGCTGGTACCTGGGAAGCTTCGGTCGGATGAGCGGCATAAAGACATCATTGGATATCGGCGAAGGCTGGAAGGAATTATCCCCCGATCAGGCGAAAGCCTTCTTTCGCCTTCTCCAGGAAATGTTGAGCAATGTCGCGAGACATTCGGCCGCGAAAAGCGTCGCTGTCAGTTTTTCGGCCAATTCGAGCGGATTCATCCTCGAAACCAAGGATGATGGGGTTGGGATCGAGCCGGGGAAGGTGGACGCGCAGGATTCTTTCGGCATAATAGGAATGAGAGAGCGCTGCGCGGCATTTGATGGCTCCTTGACGATATCGGGAGCGCCAGGCCAAGGCTGCGCCGTGATCGCTCTTCTCCCGAAGAACGGGCAAGGCGAACCCAAGAATCGGAGCAAGCACGATGCTGAACATACTGATCGCTGACGATCATTTTCTGGTGCGCAAGGGGCTGCGCCAGCTGCTCGAGGAAAATCTGGCCCTCGCGAAATTCGACGAGGCCGAGAACGGGGTGGAAGCGCTCGATCTTGCCCGATCAAGGCACTACGATCTCGTTATACTCGACTTTTCGATGCCGGGGCGGGACGGACTCGATCTCATCCGCGATCTCAAAGACATCGATCCTTCGACCAACATTCTGATCCTGACGATTTTGCCTGAGGAACAATACGCGCTCCGGGCTTTCAGACTCGGGGCCTCTGGATGCATCAATAAAGCCATCGATCCCGGGGATCTCGTCGAGGCGATCAAGACCGTGCTGGCGGGCCATCGCTATCTTAGCGCAAAGGCGAGCGAGCTCCTCCTCGAGGATGTCGCGAAGGGAGCCGAAGAGCCGCACCGACGCCTATCGGACAGGGAATACCAGATTTTCTCGATGTTGGCGACGGGAAAAAGCGTAGGCGAAATCGCTGATCTTCTGTCGCTCAGCGCGAAGACGGTGAGCACCTATCGCTCGAGACTGCTTGAGAAAATGAATCTGGAGAATAATGCCCAGCTCCTGAGCTATGCCTATCATCACGGGCTCGCCGGCTTCGATCGCTCATAGCGAGAAGGCCTGTAGGAGACTATCCTACAGAATATTTCGATCCCCTCCTACATACGAGAGATACCGACTAACCTAGAATCAAGGCCATAATCGGCGAAGACCGTACAGGCCCGCCGACCCGAGGAGGATCGACAATGAAAGGAAAAGTCCCATCGAAGCGACAAGTGGTCGCGCTGCTGGCGGCGTTCATCGCCATGGTCGGCATGACAGGCGGCGTTTGGGCCCAGTCGGTGCTCAAGGTAGGCAATTCCACCGAGCCCGCCTCGCTCGACCCCCAGTATTCCACGACGGGAGCCACCCAGCAGGCTTCCCAGCAGATATTCGAAACCATCGTGGGGCGAGACAAGAATCTCCGGATGGTGCCAAGCCTGGCTATTTCCTGGAAAGAAGTGGACCCGCTCACCTGGGAGCTCAAGCTTCGTCAGGGCGTGAAATTCCACGACGGCAAGGATTTCGGCGCGGCCGATATCGTGTATTCGATTAAGCGCATTCCGCGCGTTCCCGACTCCCCCTCGAGCTATAAACGCAACGTCGCGTCGATCAAGGATGTCGTCGCCGTGGACAACTATACGGTCCATTTGCTTCTGAAGGCGCCTTCTCCGCAGCTTCCGCTGGACCTCTCATTCGTCTATGTGCTTCCCTCGACAACGCCTGTCGACGCGAGCATCGATGATTTCAACAAGGGCAAGTATGTCATCGGCACAGGCCCCTTCAAGTTCGTTGAATGGGTGAGGGGAGACAGGTTGGTTCTCGACAAGAATCCGAATTATTGGGGCAAGAAATCCTCGTATGACCGAGTTATTTTCCGTCCGATCACCAACGACCCCTCGCGCGTCGCCGCCCTCCTTGCCGGCGATGTCGACATCATCGATCAGGTATCGCCCGTGGACCAGGATCGGTTGAGGAAAGATTTCCGCGTGAGCCTCCTTTCAAAACCCGCCGCCACCATGATGTACATCCATATGGACTCCAACAGGGATAAATCCCCCTTTGTCGCCGGCAAGGATGGAAAGCCGCTGGATAAAAATCCGCTCAAAGATCCCAAGGTAAGGGAAGCGCTCTCCCTGGCAATCAACCGCGAAGCTTTGGTCGAACGCGTCCTCAACGGCGCGGCTGAACCGGCTGGCCAATTCGTGCCCGAAGGCATGGTGGGCTACGCCCCCGATCTTCTGCCCGATCCCTACGATGTCGAGAAAGCCAAGAAACTCCTCGCCGACGCGGGCTATCCGAACGGCTTCTCGATCACCCTACACTCCCCGAACGACCGGTATCTCAACGACGAGCAGGTAGCCCAGACGATCGGACAATTTTTTGCCCGCATCGGACTCGATGTCAAAGTCCAGGCTTTGCCGTACAGCGTCTTCGGCACGGCCGCCACGAAGCTTGAGTACAGCATTTTCCTGATGGGCTTCGGAAATACCACGGGCGACGCCGCGCGGGGCATGACCGCCGTCCTCGCCACCTTCGACGCCGCGGCTGGCCTCGGCGCGAACAATCGCGGCCGCTATTCCAATCCCGAATTCGACAAGCTTATCAAGGCGGCGGCTTCCACCTCGGACGACGCGAAGCGCGAAGGCTATCTCCAGGAAGCGGCGCGCATCGCATTCGCGAAGGATCACGCCATACTTCCGCTCTATTTCCAGACCACTACATGGGCGGTACGCAAGGGTATCACCTACGAGCCGCGCATGGATGAGTACACTCTCGCCAACTATGTCACTCCGGTAAAATAAATTCATGATCCGCGGGGTCGCGGGCCCGCCATCCAGCGAGCCCGCGACCCGCACGCGGAAAGGAACAGTCCACCGTGGCCGTTTTCATCATCCGGCGGCTCCTCCAGAGCGTCGTCCTCGTGCTCGTCATGTCGCTGCTGGTTTTCCTCGGCGTTTACGCGATCGGCAACCCCGCGGACATCCTGATCGCTCCCGACGCTACCGAGGCCGAGCGCGCCGAGGTAATCCATCATTTTGGTCTCGATCAGCCTTTGTACGCTCAGTACGGGAAATTCCTCGCGAACGCGGTCCAGGGTGATTTGGGCAGATCCTTCAAATTCAACGAGTCCGCGCTGAAGCTGATCGCCGAACGCATACCGGCTACCTTGGAACTCGCCTTCGCCTCGCTGTTCCTCACGATCTTTCTCGGCATACCGCTCGGTCTCTATTCCGGATTCAAGCCGAACTCTATCCCGAGCAAGCTCATTATGGGCTTTTCCGCCTTCGGTTTCTCGGTTCCGGCATTTTGGCTTGGGCTTATGATGGTGATGGTCTTCGCGGTGTTCCTCGGCTGGCTGCCCGCCTCGGGCAGAGGCCAGACCGTGAACCTCTTCGGCATTCCCGTGAGCTTTCTCACGTGGGATGGCGTCAGGCACATGATACTCCCCGCCTTCAATCTTGCCTGCTTCAAGCTTTCGCTTATCATTCGCCTCACGAGAGCGGGAACCCAGGAAGTGATACGAAGCGATTACGTGAAATACGCGAAGGCAAAAGGTCTGAGGCCGGCGAGGATCATCCTCGTCCATGTGCTGAAGAATACCCTTATCCCAATCATCACGGTGCTGGGGATGGAATTCGGAAGGACCATCGCCTTCGCGACGGTTACCGAGACGATCTTCGCTTGGCCAGGCATGGGCAAGCTTATCATCGACAGTATCTCCATCCTCGATCGACCGGTCATTGTCGCCTATCTCATGATTATCGTCGTGATGTTCATTTTCATAAATCTGATCGTCGATGTGATATATTCGGCGCTCGATCCCCGAGTCCGCCTGGAGGAACGCCGATGATGCTGAACGCGATATCCGGAAAGGGCGCCCTGGTCAGGTTCAGGGATCGTCCTTTCGGCAAAGCCATCGCCGAATACTGCGAAAGCGTATCGGCTGTCATGGCGTTTTTCGTCGTGCTGATTTTCGTGGTGGCGGCGCTTTTCGCGAGTATCATCGCCCCGCAAAATCCCTACGATTTGTCAAAGCTGGATCTTCTCGATGGGACGCTGGAGCCGATGTCCAAGAGTTTTTCCGGTTCGATCTACCTTCTCGGCACCGACGAACAGGGCAGGGACATGCTCTCAGCCATTCTCTACGGACTCAGGATTAGCCTTTCCGTCGGCGTGGTCAGCACGATCGCCGCCTTCATCCTCGGCACTTCGCTCGGTCTCATCGCGGCCTACAAAGGAGGGTTCTTCGAAAGCTTCCTTATGCGCGTCGTCGATCTCCAGCTGAGCTTTCCCGCCCTCCTCATCGCTCTCATCCTTCTCGTGGTGCTTGGTCAGGGCGTCGACAAGATAACCCTTGCCCTGGTGATCGTTCACTGGGCGTATTTCGCGCGAGCGGCCCGCGGCAGCGCGATGGCCGAGCGAAATAGGGAATACATCGAGGCCGCTCGCGCCCTGCGCCTGAGCGATCTCCGCATCATTTTTCGCCATCTGATGCCCAATGTCATGCCATCCATCATTGTCATCGCGACGACAATGGTCGCGAGGGCGATCTCCACCGAAGCCACGCTCAGCTTTCTGGGCATAGGGCTTCCCATTACGGAGCCCTCGCTCGGGCTCCTGATTTCCAATGGCTTCCGCTATCTTCTCTCCGGGAAGTACTGGATAAGCTTCTACCCCGGCATCGCCCTTGTCGTGGTGATCGTCGCGCTGAACATGATGGGCGACCGCCTGCGCGACGTACTCAATCCGAGGTTGAAACGATGAACGACGCGATGACATTGGAAGTTGAAGGCCTCAAGACGCATTTTTTCACAAAGGCCGGGGTGATACGGGCCGTGGATGATGTGTCATTTTCCCTGCGCGCCGGCGAGGTAATGGGGCTGGTCGGTGAATCGGGCTCGGGGAAAAGCGTGACCGGATTCTCGATATTGGGGCTGGTCGACAGCCCGGGAAAGGTAGTTGACGGCAGGATCATCTTCAAGGGAGAGGATCTGCGCGCTTGCGGCGAGGAGCGACGGCGGGAACTCCGCGGCTCGGCGATCGCGGCCGTATTCCAGGACCCCCTTATGACGCTCAACCCTGTCCTCCGCGTCGAGACGCAGATGGTCGAGGCCGTGCTTGCGCATGCCAAGGTGGATAAAGCCGAGGCGAGACGCCGTTCGATCGCGGCGCTCGAGAAAGTGGGGATCCCCGCCGCCGAGGAACGGCTTTCCGCTTATCCTCATCAGTTTTCCGGGGGCATGAGGCAGAGAGTCTGCATAGCGATCGCCCTGCTCAACAATCCCGCCCTCATCATCGCCGACGAGCCGACCACCGCTCTGGACGTGACAATCCAGGCTCAGATCCTGCACGAAATGCGGGCGCTCTGCGTCGATTCGGGAACCTCGCTGATCTGGATCACCCATGATCTTTCCGTGGTGGCGGGCTTGGCCGACAAGATCTGCGTCATGTACGCCGGGAAAATCGTGGAGAGGGGAAGCGTCGACGAGATACTCGACCATCCCCGGCACCCATACACGCGCGGGCTGATTCGGTCCGTCCCTTCGCGCAGCGAGAAAGGCGAAGAACTCTATCAGATACCTGGCATGATGCCCTCGCCTCTTTCACTCGGCGAGGGCTGCGCCTTCAGCGCGCGCTGCCCCCGCGCCGATGCGCTCTGCGCCGCCGACCCCGGCGAGGTGTATTTCGGCGATGGCCACGGCGGCCGCTGTTTCCATCCGCATCCCGAGGAGGAGCCGGTATGAATGACACGCTTGTTTCCGGTTCTTCCCCGATTATGGTGGCCGAGCATCTTTCAAAGAGCTTTTCCCGCGGTCTCGATCTCTCCGAAAAGATCGCGAGGAAGCTTGGCGTGAACGTGGAGGAGCGCACGGTCCATGCTGTTGATTCCGTGGACTTTTCCATTCTGAAGGGTGAGGTCGTGGGGCTTGTGGGCGAGTCAGGCTGCGGCAAGTCGACGCTCGGAAGGATGGCCGCGGGGCTTATCCCGCCAACGTCCGGGCAGGTCCTTTTCCGGGGAACGAATCCCGTCATCGCGAAATCGAAGCTTGAGCGCCTGGCCGCGCTGAAAGTGCAGATGATCTTCCAGGATCCCTTCGCCTCGTTGAATCCGCGGATGAAGGTGCGCGATATCGTCGGCGAAGCGCCCTTCGTGCACGGACTCGTGGACAGGACGGGATTGAACGAATGGGTAGCCTCGACCCTCCTGCGCTGCGGCCTTGATCCGGCATATATGGATCGATATCCCCACCAATTCTCGGGCGGACAGCGCCAGCGTGTGGGAATAGCGCGGGCTTTGGCGGTGAATCCCGAATTCATCGTGGCGGACGAGGCGGTTGCCTCGCTGGATGTATCGATCCAGGCGCAGATCCTCAATCTCTTCATGAAACTGCGCGACGAACTTTCTTTGAGCTATCTTTTCGTCAGCCACTCCATCGGCGTCGTGAAACATATCTCCGATAGGGTAATGGTCATGTATCTGGGACGACTGGTTGAAGAGGGGCGAACCGAGGAGATTTTTAGCGCCCCGAACCATCCCTACACGAAGGCGCTTTTAAAAGAGGTTCCGCGGCTCGAGGACAGGAAGGCGGTCTACAATCCCGTTAAGGGCGAAATCCCATCCCCTCTCGACCCGCCTTCGGGCTGCCATTTTCATCCGCGATGCCCCTTCGCGATGCCAAGATGCAGGAAGGAAGCGCCTCAACTCGCCGAGATAGCGCCAGGAAGGCGCTCGGCTTGCCACCTGAACGATTCGGCGGCATGATGCCGAAAGAAAGAACCATGGAAGGCGATCGATCATTCATCCACAGCGAGAATGTCATGGTGGCAATGCGCGACGGGATCCGGCTCGCGACTGATATCTACCTGCCGGCCGCCGATGGCAAAGCGCTGACTGGAGCTTTTCCCGCTATCCTTGAGCGCACCCCCTACGATAAGTGCGCGCCCTCCCGATCGGAGCGAAGCGTGGCGAATCCTGTCCCGATGGGCAGGGCCGAGGTGGCGGCATTTTTCGCGGCGCGAGGCTACGCTTTCGTCTACCAGGATTGCAGGGGCACACATCGCTCCGAGGGGCGCTTCACGAAATACCTTTCGGAAGGCGAGGACGGCTTCGATACCATCGAGTGGGTCGCGGCGCAGCCTTGGTGCGATGGGAAGGTGGGCACTATGGGATTGTCCTACGCCGCCCACACACAAGTAGCCGCCGCCTGTCTCGCCCCCCCAGCCCTCGCGGCCATGTTCGTCGACTCAGGCGGCTTTCATGACGCGTACCAGGGCGGGATACGACAAGGTGGGGCTTTCGAGTTGAAGCAGGCTACCTGGGCGCTGCGGCAGTCGCTGCAGAGCCCGGAAGCCGAAGCCGACCCTCTCGTGCGGAAGGCTCTCGAGGCCGAGCTGAAGAATATCTTCGCCTGGTTTTCCCGCCTTCCCTGGCGAAAGGGACAATCTCCGCTGCGCTGGTTGCCCGAGTTTGAGGATTACCTCTTCGAGCAGTGGACCCACGGCGCCTATGACGAATTCTGGCAAAAACTGGGCATCTGCTCCAAGGCATTCATGGATGATTTCGCGAATGTGCCGATGGTACATATGTCCAGCTGGTTTGATCCCTACCCCAGGACGGCGACCAATAATTACATGGATCTCAAGAAGCGGGGCAAGGGACCGCTCGCGCTCATCCTTGGCCCCTGGACACACGGGGATCGCTGCCTCAGCTTCGCGGGGGACGTGGATTTCGGTCCCGAGGCTACCTTGGAAGGCAGCCTCGCCCCAAGCTTTCTCGAGCTCCGCCTCCGCTGGTTCGATCGCTGGCTGAAGGGCTTGTCGAACGGCGCCGATGCCGATCCAAGGGTTCGCTATTTCCGGATGGGAGGCGGATCCGGCAGGAAAACTCGAGAGGGGAGGCTTGATCATGGGGGCGCGTGGCGTTCGGCCGCCGACTGGCCCTTGCCGGGCACGGAACTTCGGGCCCTGCACCTTCGAAAGGATGGGGCTTTGACGGAAA
>Ga0172379_10004826_pt1 | contig 19456 bp, 26 predicted proteins | sample GrowelOW334metaG_FD_119756 | JGI IMG/M metagenome (GOLD analysis project Ga0172379, IMG submission 119756) | Groundwater microbial communities from an aquifer near a municipal landfill in Southern Ontario, Canada - Groundwater well OW334 metaG | ecosystem: Environmental > Aquatic > Deep...
AGAGACTATATTGTTAAAGATGGCGATGTTATTGAATTTAAAATTGGCAGTTAAGTTACTTTATTTTTAATAAATCTCTAGATCTTCGTGTAACGACACTATCATCAACAATAAGTATTCCTCCAATAGTTTTAGATTGTTCAATATAGAGATTTTCTAAAGGATGATCTTTCTCTCCAAGGAAAATAAAATCAGGACTAATAGACTTCCAGACAAATTTCCAATATTCGTCTGGGTTTTTATAATATTCCTCGGGCATTTTGACCATAATTGATAAATCTACAAACCTGTTTGACCTCAGTCTGTAAAGTCTATCTTCATCTGGCCAAGAATCCGTTTTATTTGTTGTTGCATATATAGTTTTATTATTAGGAATAACGACCAATAGACATCCTCTTGTGCCAAGTGTTATTTTTGCCTTTTCTAACAGACGTCCGTGAGCTAAGTGATCACCAACTCTTAAGTCAGCAATTATTAAACCAACTCTTTTAACTATAGGTCTATACCAAAAACCATCTATGTTATAAATATTTTTTCTTTGCCAATTTAAGTCTAAACATAGCTGAGTTAAAGGGTCTTGATGTGAATTGTACATTTCCCTTATCTCTGGGTCTCTTGATCCTTCAATATCTTTGAAATTAGATTCATTACTTTGATAATTTTGTAGATGTCCTAGTCCATACCCAACATCTCCGTACTCTAATTCACCATATACGGTTGCACCAAGCAATTGTTTTCGTCGCTGACTTTTTATATAATCAGTGTTTTCTTGTGGCCATATACGAAGTATGTCCGATATTGCAAAAACCCAGTCCAAAGTTTTATACCATTCTTTATTATCTTCTCTCCATCTGTTTTCATCTACATTAATGGACCTTTGAAGATCAAAATCACCAAATAGTTTTTTTTCGACCATATAACAAGTAAGGCTATATAGATTATTTTTAAGTCCCATAAATTCGTCAAATGTTTTTGGCTCTGCAAACCATTCAGCAAGTGGTCCATATTTTGACATGGCTTTTTCCTTATGTATAGGACTTTTAAATCTTTCATTAACTAAGTTTAGAAGCGATTTCTGACCATAAGTAAAAGAGATAAAGTCTCTGTCTTCTTTTTCTCTTTCAAAAGACATTTTTATTATATCTTCAAATCCTCGCTCGATTAATGCCATTTGGTCACAATCTTAACCTACTTGTTACTTTTGTCAATATTGTGTAAAATCGCCTATGTATGAATAAATATGAATTGACTTTAATAATGGAAGGAAAAAGTACCAGTGCCAAGAAAAAGGCAACCTTGGAATCTTTGGAAAAAATAGTTAAGTTATTAAAGGGTAAAATGGACAAAGTAGAAGATTGGGGAGTAAAAGAAATGTTTCATGAAATAAAGAAAAACAAAGAAGGGGCATATCTTCATATTCCTCTTGAATTACCTTCAGAATCCGTTAAACAATTGGACTTAAAACTTAAGACAGAAGAATCAATATTAAGACATTTAATAGTCAGTACTAACTAATATGAAAAGCCTAAATAAAGTTCAATTAATAGGAAATTTAACAAGAGATCCAGAATTAAAATATACACCCAATGGTGCAGCTGTCTGTACAATCTCTATAGCAACCAATAGAAGTTGGACAACCGATACTGGTGAGAAAAAAGATGAAGCAGACTTTCATAGACTTGTTGCTTGGAATAAGTTAGCTGAAATCTGTGGACAACTTCTTAAAAAAGGCAGAAAAGTATATGTAGAAGGTAGACTTTCAACCAGAAGTTGGCAGGATAAAGATGGACAAACAAAGTACATGACTGAAGTTGTTCTTTCAGACATGATACTCCTAGATTCTAGACCAACAGGAGAAGTAAGTTCTGAAGCAGCTGGACCAGAAGAATTTAATGTTCCTGATAATTTTGATGTTGAAGTAGAAACTAAAAAGGATTCAAAATCTAAGACTAAAAAAGAAGAACCAAAACCAGAAGAGACAAGTGATGATATTCCTTTTTAAAAAAACAATATGGCAAAAAAGAAATTTAAAAAACAAATAAGAAAAGAAAGACCACTTTCAACAAAGTGTCTTTTCTGTGAGGCAAAGAAAAATCCGGATTATAAAGAATATGAGAATTTGGCAAAGTATTTATCAGATAGAGGAAGAATTTTTTCAAGAGAAAGAAGTGGAGTTTGTTCTAGGCATCAAAGAAGGTTAGCTACAGAGGTTAAACGCGCAAGATTTTTGGCCCTTCTCCCATATTAAAATCTACAGTATTATTAATTCTTGGATTGTAGGTAAATTATATGAATAATCTTAAAGTAAATTTTTCTGCGGTCAGAAAAACCATTCTAATATCAATTTTAGTTGGAGTGATTTTTTCTTCAGGATATTTCCTTGGATTTAATGGATTTAGGCTTGATTCTGCAAGTTTTCCTAAAATTAAAATCTCAAGAGAACTACCCAAAAATAGAGAAGATGTGGATTTTTCACTTTTCTGGAGAGTATGGGATACATTGGAATCTTCATATTACGATCAATCAAAAATTGACACATCCAAAATGGTCTATGGTGCAATTTCTGGATTAGTAGCTTCATTAGGGGATCCTTATACTGCTTTTCTTCCTCCTGAGGAAAATAAGGTAGTTGAAGAAGATTTATCAGGGTCTTTTGAGGGTGTTGGAATTCAAATTGGATTTAAAGGTAAAAATTTAAGTGTTATCGCACCACTTCCTGATTCTCCGGCTGAAAAAGCAGGTGTTAAAGCGGGGGACTTTATAATTGGTATTAAAGATGAAGCAAAAAAAATTGACACAGTAACATCAGGAATTACCTTAAATGATGCGGTAAAAATAATTAGGGGTAAAGCAGGAACAAAAGTTACACTACTTCTTTTAAGGGATGGCTCGGGTGAACCAATTAAAGTTGATGTAGAAAGGGCTAAACTTGACGTGCCATCAGTTGTGGTTAGTTTTATTGAAGACGATAAAATTGCCCATATTAAGCTTTTAAAATTTGGTGCAGATACTAATTCAGAGTGGAATAAAGCTGTTTCAGAAATTGTTAGTCACCAGCCAGAGATTGCTGGTTTAATTCTTGATTTGAGAAATAATCCGGGGGGATATCTTCAAGGATCAGTAGACGTTGCAGGAGAATTCTTAACAAGAGGATCAGTTGTTGTAATTGAAGACGGAGGAAAAATCAAAAACGAGTTTAAAACTGACAGATTTGGTAATTTTGCCAATAAAAAGACAATAATCTTAATTAATGGTGGAAGTGCTTCAGCTTCTGAGATATTGGCGGGTGCACTTTCAGAAAACAAAGGTTATAAATTAATTGGTGAAACCACGTTTGGTAAAGGCACAATACAAGAACCTCTTCAACTTGAAAAAGGAAGTTCACTTCATATAACCACGGCCAAGTGGTTAACACCTAAAGGTACTTGGGTTAATGACAAAGGAATTGAACCTGATATTGTGGTAGAAGATAAAGAAGATACTACACTTGATGAACAACTTCAGGAGGCTATTAAGACGTTAGATCTATAATGATTTGTTCAGAAAATGCATAGATTTGCAAAAATTTGCATAGATTTGCATAGATATTAAGGTTGAAGAAACAAAAGAACCTATACGCGGTTGTTTGGCTGTTGTAGAATACTAAATTATGATAATTAATCTTAATAAATTTGGAACGATCTTGGTTTCAAGACCTGCTGGGAAAGAAGCATCATTGGCGTTTAATCCAACCTTGAAAGGTGTGAAAGAAGACGAAAAAATCGAGGTAGATTTCACCGGAGTTGAAGTTTTAACTCCGTCTTGGGCTGATGAATTTTTAACTCCACTCTTTAATACTTTTGGGGATAGAATTAATATTAAAAATACACAAAACTCTTCTGTGATGGAGAGCTTAAAAATACTTAAACTTATTACTGAATAGTTTTTGTAAGTTCTACTACTTACAGATAAAGAGGATACTACACTTGATGAACAACTTCAGGAGGCAATAAAAATACTTCTTACGAAGTAGTTATTTTATAAGTTTAATTAATTTGATTTCTTGCCAAATAGTGTTTCTCGAGGGTTCCTGGTTGGTTGTTTACAATAAGCAAAAATATTAGGGTGGATGGGATATATTTTGGAAAGTGCTTTGTAAATATCAGTGAAAAGAGATTTACAAAGTGTGGGGTCGTTTATACTCAACCTATTTTGTCTGTGGTCTACTAGACTGATTTTTCTAAAATGTTCAGAGAAGTTTCTGTAAGTTTTAATAAATGACATATTGAGTTTATCTAAAGCTGCATGATTCATCAACCTTGATATGTGTTGATCCATATCTTCAAATTTAGCTGTTGGTTTTACTGAAAGTGCTGTCTGTGGAGACAATAGAATACATATAACAAGATCTGTTTCAGTTGCATGTTCCAGTAGCACTGTTGTATACGCAGAAGCCGTAGAAGAAGATATTATTCCGATTTCTTCATAGTAGTTAATGTAACTAATTTCTTCAAATATTCCTCCTGTTAGTAGATTGTTGTGGCCGTTATTTTGAATGATATCTATATTATCAATAGCTCTTCTGGAAACGGCTAAAATATCTTTTGAGGTTTCAAAAACAGAAGTGTCGCCAGTTAGCCGATGAAGTGGACCTTTAAATTGAACGTCATAACTGGTTGAAAGTAAATCTCCAAGAGGATCAACAATCTTATCAAATCTCTGAAAAAAAGGTGTTCCTGAAAATTCTATAACAAAGGATCCGGGAATGTTTTTAATCTCTGCACCTGATTTCAAATCTTTCTCAACCATTGGTGGCAAAATAACATTTATATATAGATTATGCAAGAAGAGAAACAAAGGGCTTAACTTTCCATCGGATATCCTTAAATTTCGATAAACTAAATATCTTTTGTAAGCTCAATTACTTTTTCTAAATTCCCATCAACAATTGATTCAAGATTTCCCCAAGATTTTTTAATTCTATGGTCTGTTATTCTGTCTTGTGGAAAATTATAAGTTCTTATTTTTTCACTTCTTTTTCCACTCCCAATTGCACTTCTGTAACCTGCAATAGTTTTTAACTTTTCTTCCTCCTCACGTTCCCATAGTTTGGAACGAAGAAGGGAAAGGGCAATTAATCTATTTTGTTCTTGGAATCTTTCTTCTCTTGATTGGACTACAATTCCTGTTGGAATATGCTTGAGTCTTACTGCAGTTGCTACTTTATTTACATTCTGTCCTCCATGTCCGCCCCCTGTTGTAAACTGCCACTCCAGCTCTTGTGGGTTAATTTGCACATCGGATTCTTTAACTTCAGGCAAGACTACTACTGTTGCTGTTGATGTGTGGATTCTGCCTCTTTTTTCGGTTGTTGGAACTCTTTGGACTCTATGAACTCCTGATTCATTTTTAAGATCATTAAAAACATCTGACCCAACAATTTTTAATGTTAATTCATCAATTTGAGAAATTTTCCAGTTTTTCTTTACGGCAAACCTTGAATACATTCGAAGAAGATCAAGTCCCCAAAGCTTTGCTTCATCTCCACCAGTAGCTCCTCTGATTTCTATGAAAATTGTTTGGTTTTGTGGATTCATTTTACGCTTTTGCGTAGTTCACTAAGAGTATCCGGTCTTTCCATTTCTTCTTTGATTTTATTTTCCCGTTTTAATTTTCTTTTTTCTGCTTTGCTTACATTTTTCTTTTGTTTTGCAGTTACTCTTTGTTTGAATTTTTCAACTCGTCCAGTTGTATCCAAAAATTTCATCTGGCCAGTGTAAAAAGGATGACATTTGGAACAAACTTCAACATTAATTGTTGGAACAGTTGCTCCAATAACAAAAGTATTGCCACAAGCACAAGTTACTTTGCAGTCGTCAAACCATTTTGGATGTATTGCTGTTTTCATATTCTATTTACGAGACTGAATTATACCGCCTTTTTTTGATCTCGGCAATAACTACTCCTATTGCGATTATAACTCCGCCCAGTACATAAATCGGAGTTATTTTTTCTCCCAACCATAATACAGCCAATGGAAGTGAAAAAACAGGGTAGAGGTATGCAAAAAGAGATTGTTCTCCAACCTCAATAGTTTTTTGAGCTTTGTTTGCAAGGTAAAAAGCAAAAGTTCCGGAAAGCACAGCCATAAAAAATACACCCAAGTGGTAGGTGTAATGCACGTTAATGATTTTAGATATGGAAAAGTTAGAAAACAAAACAAATGGTAAGAAAGAGAGAAATCCAATAATAAATGAAAAATTAGTCATAGCCATTGCGTCAGCACCTTTTCTTAAGAGATTTTTTGCAAGAATGGTTGTTACAACTGTTATTACGACATATCCTAAAATTAATAAGTTTCCCGAGAGCTTAAGGAAACTATGACCATTATTTATCAATGGTTCGATAATTGTCAGTATTGTTCCAATAATCGCAATTCCCATACCAATTTTTTCCCTTTTTGTCACGTGTTCGTGTAAAAAATAAACTCCGGCAGTTGAAATAATTAAAGGACTCGCGAGGGTAATTAGGCTTGATTCTAAAACTGTAGTATTTTCCATTCCAAAGAAAAGAAGACCCAGAGAAATAGTTGAATTTAAAAAACCATATAAAAAAAGAATGAAGAGAGTTTTTTTGTCTTTGGGAAGGTGAATTCCATTAATTGCAAAAATGATAAAAGCTATAAATGTTGAAATACCAAACCTGTATGTTAAAAAGATAAGCGGGGAGAAACCTTCAAGAGTATATTTAATGACAGGAGAAGCAATACCCCAGATAGCTGCAACAACTAAAAGCATTAAGTAAGCCCTAACTCTTGCAGGATTCATTTTTGTAGTTCTATAATTCTGTCAATTCCAAAAGAAAATCCAACTGCTGGAATTTTTCTACCTGCAAACATACCAATTAAATCATCATATCTACCTCCACCGCCAATTGAGAGATCTTCTGGATTACCATTTAGTTTCATTTCAAAGACTGAGCCTGTATAGTAATCAAGTCCTCTTGCAAGAGTTGGATCAAAATAAAAATCTCTTCCTTCTTCTAACTTATAATTTTGATTTAATATCCTAAATATTTTAATCAGATTTTCAGTTGGTCTAGATTTTTCAACAAATTCAATTAGTTTTTTTGGTAATTCATCCTTTCCAATTTTGTGCATTTTGTCAATTAATCGAATCTCTTCAATTTTAAGTCCCTCAAAATTTACTCGATCATTTATTGCCATTTTGGACTTTGTTAAACCTACGGTTCTAAATCCATCAATCGCACACGCTATAATTCGAGCGTCCTCTTTTAAATCACCACTTCCAACAACATCACAATCAAACTGTGTTAACTCTCTAGACCTTCCTTTTTGCGGTTTCTCACCCCTGAAGACTTCTCCTATTTGATATCTTGAAAAAGTGGGAGATAATAATCCTAAATTGTTGGCAACAAATCTAGCCAGAGGTACAGTTAAATCATATCTTAAAGCAAGTTTCCTACCACCTCGGTCTTCAAAGGTATAAACAAGTTTTTCGTCTTCGCCATATTTCCCCAACAGTGTTTCAGCGAATTCTACAATTGGTGTTTCAATTGGTTTAAAATCATACTTTTCGAGCACAATCGCAATCTTGTCGATTAGTGATTTCTTTTTAATTGCAACTTGCGGTAATAAATCATTAAACCCCTTTGGATTAACAGGTCCTCTTTGCATATACTATTTATTCTACAGGAGTAAAGATTGTTCGTAAAGAAAAGATATCTTTTTCTGTTCTTCCAGTAACAAAAATTGTCTGGCCCTCATCTAAATCATTTACATTTGGTCCAACCCATTTTTTTGGCAGAGTTATATCATTGATTTTTGTTTTTGATAATTTTTCAATTGTTATTCTCCTTACCTCAAATTTATTCTCCTCAACAGGAGAAGTAATTAGAAGTCTTTGGGTTTTTAAAACTTTGTTGCCATTTATAAATCCCATGGCAATTATGTAATCTCCAATTGCTAAATCGGTTGATTTAACTTCAACATTTTTTTTGAGGGTGTTTATAAATTTTGTTTCTTCCAAAAGTGAAATTTGTTTTATATCTCCCTCCTCATCTTTTATTTGAATTGTTCCACTTGAAATATCGGTAACAGTACCTACATATGCTATTGGTTTTTTGGTCAAATCGGTATTTTCTTCAATTGCCTTTGCAAACTCAGTTGAAGAGACAAGTTTTACTTTAGTTTCACTTGATTGATCTGGGTTTTTAAAACCAAAGATCTTAACCTCACTTAAGGATGCAGGTAATGTAACATCAACTTCGAATGATCCGTTGTCAGTGGATTTGGTGGAGAAGTCTTTTTCATCGGTAACTACAAAAACATCTGTATTTGGGTCGGTCAATCCCGAAAAGGAAACTAAATCTTTGTAGACAACATCAAAATCACTTAAATTGTAAAGAGTTATTGAAAAGTCCTTTTTTTGGGTTGGAGTTGGTTGAGGAGAAGTAATGGGTACATTTTTCTTAAATGTTTTAACAAGTCTCCAGCCACCAAATGCAAAAATAATTCCAATTGTAATCCCTGCAAATATAGCCAGTATTGTCTCTTTTCTCATTAAGAGCTCTAATATACGTTTAAAAGTGCCCCCTTGTCAAGAAAGGGTATTTAGGATATAAATTGTCTTGTGGAAATAAGTTATAAAAATAATGAATTTAGAATTAAGGGAAGAACCGGAGTGTTGCACTCTAAGCCCAATGGAGTATTAATAGAATCATCAGATGCAACAAATTCAAAAAAGCTTTCTGGTGCAGGTGAATATGAAGTCTCTGGAATTTCTGTAATTGGATTACAAACAGAAGAAGGAAATATATTTATTTATGAAGTCGATGGATTACGTATTTGTAATTTGGAGAAATTAACAAAAAAATTAACAGATACAAAGCTCTCCCTTCTGGGGGATATTGATGTTTTGCTTCTACCTGTTTGTTCTTCGTCTATTGAGATCATGCAACAAGTTGAAAGTTATTATGTAATCCCATTTGGCTATAAAGGTAATGATGAACTGGAAAAGTTCTTAAAGGATAGTGGACTTACAGTTGAAAGACTTCCTAAATTTGGTCTCAAGAAAGAAGAAATTATTGAAGAATCTCCTGCTCAAATAATTATATTAGAGAGTAAGAATTAAAAGTTAGTTAAAAACCTGCCTCACGTTTTTAGATTATGCTTAATAATGATACTAATCAAATCCGTATACCGCCCCATAGCCAAGAGGCGGAACAAAGTGTTTTAGGCGCACTACTTCTGGATAAAGATGCTGTAATTGCTGTTGCCGAATTCTTGCTTTCGGAGGACTTCTATGATGAGAGGCATAAGGAAATTTATGAAGCAATATTAACTCTTTTTGAAGAAAGATCGGCGGTTGATGTCTTAACTGTTTCAAATAAATTAAAGAAAAATAAATCGTTAAAAAAGATTGGTGGCGCATCTTACTTAACAGATATTGCAAATACGGTTCCAACAGCTGCACACGTTGAGCATTATGGAAAAATCGTAAAAGACCTGTCGGTTAAAAGGGCTTTGATGAAAGCTGCTTCAAGATTGGTTGATTTTTCAGCTGATGAAGGAATAACATCAGGGGAACTTTTAGATAGGGCGGAGGCAGAAGTTTTTTCTTTAACACAAAAACATTTAACCAAAGCCTTTACTTCTGTTCGAGACACTTTGGCTGAAAGTTTTGATAGACTTGACGAACTTCATAAACAAGGAGAGGGATTAAGGGGTATTTCAACAGGATTTGAAAGTCTGGACAATGCACTTGCAGGAATGCAAAAAAGTAATTTAATTATTCTTGCAGCCAGACCGGGTATTGGAAAAACATCATTTGCTTTGGGTATTGCTCAAAATGCTGCAGTTAAGAATAAAAAAAATGTTGGCTTTTTCTCCCTTGAAATGAGCAAGGAAGAATTGGTTGATAGACTTTTAGTATCTCAAGCTGATATTGATGCGTGGAGATTAAAAACAGGAAAATTAACAGAAGAAGACTTTACGAAACTTTCTAATGCCATGGGTGTTTTGGCAGAAGCTCCTCTTTTTATAGATGATACCCCAGCTCTTTCAGTACTTGAAATGAGAACAAAAGCAAGAAGACTTCAAGTAGAACATGGACTTGATTTAATAGTTATAGATTATCTGCAACTTGCAAGAAGCAGACAACTTGAAAATAGGGTACAGGAAGTTTCTGAAATTTCACAAGGGTTTAAAAATTTAGCAAGAGAATTAAAAGTTCCTGTTCTTGCTCTTTCTCAACTTTCAAGGGGAGTGGAGCAAAGGGGAACCAGAAAGCCTCAACTTTCAGATCTTAGAGAATCTGGATGTCTCCTCGGTGAATCTCTTATTACACTTTATCCATCAGGGAAAAGAGTGAGGATAGACTCGTTATTAAATAAAACCAATTTTAATGTCAATTCATTAAACCCCAATTTAAGGGTGGTGCCTTCGATGGTAAGTAAAGTATTTTCTAGTGGGAAAAAGAAAGTGTATAAATTGATTTTGAAAAGTGGTAGGGAAATTATTGCCTCGGCTAATCATAAATTTTTGAAAGTTGGGGGTTGGGATCGTTTAGACAAGTTAAGAGTTGGAAACAGATTGGCTATACCTAGGGTATTATGCTCAGTTGGTAATAAATCGATTTCTGATGATAAATTGATCATTTTGGCACATTTGATTGGTGATGGGTGTTATGTTAAAAGACAACCTCTTCATTACACAAATTCAGAAATGAAGTTAATTTTGATTGTCAAAAAAGCAGCCACAAAAGAATTTGATGTCGTTCCAAGAATTGTTAAACAAAAAAACTGGTATCATCTTTATCTTTCATCAACTCAGAAACTAGCAAGGGGAATTAGAAACCCAATTGTAAAATGGTTTGACGAGGAACTTGAGATATATGGTCAACATTCAAGAGAGAAAGTAATACCAAATCAAATTTTTGAGTTGGATAATGACAAATTAAAAATATTCCTAAGGCATTTGTGGGCTACTGACGGATGCATACATACCCAAGTTTGCAAAAGATCAAAAGTCTCTGTTTATTATGCATCGGGAAGTAAGAACTTGATAAAACAAGTTCAACACTTGTTGTTAAGACTGGGAATAATTTCAAAAATATCCAACACCTCAAAAGAAGGCTATGAAGATATTTGGAATGTACATATTCAAGGCAAAACTGAACAGATGAAGTTTTTAAAAAACATTGGTTGTGTAGGAAAAAAAGAAAATGAGGTTAAAAAAGCGATTAGGTTTTTAAATTCAATTGTTGAAAATCCAAATAATGATGTAATTCCAAAGGATATATGGACCACCATAAAAGAAAAATTAAAAGAAAATGGAATAACTACAAGAGAATTTCATCAAAAAATGAATTGGGCTTACAGTGGTACACAAAGATATGGAAATGGTATTGGCCGAGAGAGGCTTATGAAAATTTATAAAATTTTAAAATATGACAAACTAAAACTTTATGCGCAATCCGATATTTATTGGGATGAAGTCCGATCTATTAAATATATAGGGGTAAGAGAAGTATATGACGCAACTGTACCAGAAAATTCAAATTTTATAGCAAATGATATTATTGTTCATAACAGCATAGAACAAGATGCAGACGTTGTTATGTTTTTATGGAAAGAAAACGAAGATGACAATGAAAATATAGTTTTAGATATAGCCAAACACAGAAATGGACCTCTTGCTTCAGTTCCACTATTCTTCAAAGGGGACAGAATCAAATTCTTCCCAAGAGATACAAAACACAAATGAATTTCCCCTTAGGGTTTTGGGGCGGGTCGAAAAAGATATTTTTTTATATTATCTACCTATTTTAGTAGGAACAATTTTCCCATCTACTATATCAAATGCCTGTACTGTATTAGTATTCATTACTGAGTCAATTGCTGATCTATAATCTTTGGCAGGCACCCTAATTCTCTTAGCCTCTTTTTTAACAGTAGTATTAGGTACATTTCCGAGATCTTCTTTTTCTGGTTTGCCTTTTGGTTCATCTTCCTTTCCTGAGCCCATAATTTATTTAATCACCACCTTTTCTTTTCGGCTATTATACCAAAAAATTAAATTTTGTGCTTGGAAAAAGTTTACACTACTTTACTTTAAAAAATTTAATAATTTGACCCTTTTTCTTTTAAGACATGGGACTTGAGGGTGGTAATACATCCAATTAGCTAATTTCGCAGCTTCTTTTGTACTATATTTTATTGAATACATATTATTATTACCAAGTTGTGTTTTCGATTTAATTTCTTGGAAACTCCCATTAATTTTGATAAGTTTTAGTATTTTTCTACGAATCCAAATAATATGACGTTTACTTCCAGAAAGAAAAAAGATAAAAAGTCTGTTATATATGTAATTTGGGTTTTTATAAGTGTTATATTTATCTACATATGATTGAACATGTCCATCTCCGTCTAAATGTCCTCTTAAAAAATCTCTAATGTATTTATCTGGTATTTTTATTGAGCCTATTGTTAGTGATTTTCTGTTTTTGAGACCAATTTTGTTAAGCCATTCTAAAAAGACGATATCTCCAATTTGTATTCTGTATGATGTTTTTTTAGAGATCGAACTTGGAGGATTAATAGAAATCTTATTAGTTTTATTTAAACATTCTCTAAAAGTTATAAGCTGATCATGATCTGATGAAGTTAAAACAACATGTCGTTTGTCTTTTGAAACATAGCCATCAGTGGCTATCAACCCGATTGCATATGCTAAATTTGGATTCCACTCGAAATTAATTCTTTTGAGCCTTTTTGTGCCCATGTGGTGCGGGAGGGGGTCGAACCCTCACGGTGTTGCCACCACAGGTTTTTGAGACCTGACTGTATACCAATTTCAGCACCGCACCAACTAGAATTATATTTTACCATTTTTGAATTAATTTATACCAGAAAGATTTAATTGACAAACAAATTATAAAAATTAAGATTGAAAGAAACAAGGTGATATTATTTTTTAGATATTTTGATACCGGCTTCCCTTGTACGCTTCCTGAAAGTCTTAATTACTTTATCCGATAAAAGTTCTACTTTAGTTTCATTGCATGGTGGATAAATTTTTCCAAAGATAGTTATCATGTTGGGAGAACCAAAAACATTATTAAATTTATCAACCTCATCTGATGTAAGGGTAAATTTTGTAAAATCTCTTTCAGATTCCTGTCTCATAGTGAAGTATTCTAAGACTTTTGATACAATACATCAATTATGGCAAATGTAAATGCAACAGATCTAAGAGCAGGAGTAGCTTTTATGTATGAAGGAAAACCTTTTAAAGTTACAAAATATAACCTTATAAAAATGGGGCGTGGGGGAGCAACTGTTAGAGTAAATTGTATCAATATTGAAAATGGGGCAAATATTGAACATGCATTCTCTTCAAATCTTTCATTTGAGAAAATTGAACTTCTGAAAAAGAAACTACAGTATCTTTACAAGGATGGCAAAGTAGCAACTTTTATGAACCCAACATCATATGATCAGGTAGAAGTTCCATTATCCATTTTAGGTTCAGATATTTTTTATATTAAAGAAGGGGAAACTGTTGATATATTATTTTTGGAGGATAGGGCCATGTCTGTCGATCTTCCTCCAAAAGTAACTTTGAAAGTAGTTGACTGTGACCCTGGGGTTAAAGGAAATTCTGCAAGCAACTTTTTAAAATCAGCGAAATTGGAAAATGGGTTAGACGTTAAAGTTCCTCTTTTTATAAAAATCGGCGAAAAAATTAAAGTAGACACAAGAAGCGGAGAATATGTAGAGAGAGCCAAAGATAGTGATTAGTTAAAAATCCAAAATAAAGAAGCTATAATGACGACTAGTTGAGTTACAGTTCCCCAAAATGGTTTAATTTCAACTTGGATACCTCTTTCAAAGTCTACCCATTTTTTTAAAATCCCTTGTCTTTGGTTCATGAAAAAGTAGGGAAGCTTGATTTGGTCTGGAAGTACTGACATTAAGGAACAAATCATGATAAGAATTGACTGTCTATAATCAGGTAAAAATTGATAGGCAAAATACAATGTTAAAGATGCTGCAACTATTTCATCAGCAATTGCAAAATAAGTACTTTTCCTTTTAGGCTTACCAAGTTTTACTGTTTCTGAATAAAAATGTGGATTCCAGTGGGGAACTCTATCAAGTAAAAAGTGACTAGCCAAAGAAAGTGGTATGGCAACCCATGGATTTCCTGATTTAACTGCTAATGCAATCCCAAGTGCCACATGTGGAGTTTCAAGCATGTTGCTTATATGATATGATTTTTGGTGTGGTAATTGCAAACATATTAGGATTTTTCTTGTTTTTATATCTTTATTGGAAAAGACTAAAAGAAGATTATCCTGCCGAGAAGATATTTAATTCCGGATTTATTCTCTCTATTTCAGTCTTTTTAGGCATGTTTATATCAAAGATATTTCCTAATATCTATTGGTTTTGGATTATAGTTTTTATTATTTTGATTTTTGAAGCAATTAATGTATTTAAATTAAAAATTAAGTTTTTTGAAAGTTTGGACGCATTGATAATCTCACTACTGCCTTGGCTTTCACTTTTTTATCTTTCTCATTCAATTCAAGATTCAAATCTTTCATCCTTTATAGCATTTTGGTTTTGTCTTTTCTTGATATTTTTATTTTTTCTATTTAATAATTTTTACAGGACTTTTAATTGGTATAAATCAGGCAAGGTTGGCTTTTCTGGTCTTTCAGTTTGTGTCATTTTTTTTGGGACCAGAAGTATTTCATCAATCTTTATGAAGAATCTGGTCTCGTTTGCAGGCTACTATGAGCCTTTCATTTCTGCCACTTTTTTTGTTTTTAGTTTTTTGCTACTATTTAGGCTATCAAGAATTCAAAAATGAGTAATGTAACCAAATTCCCAAGCAATTTATTAAAACCTGTTGGAGATTTCTTGACAACGAGTCTTGCTTCTCTGAAAGTAAACAAAAAAAAGATTTCTTCTGAAGATCCATTTAATGACAAAGCAAGAACACTTGATAATGCCTCACCGGATACCGAGGCTGAAGAACAATATGGCCATGCAAGAGTAATGGCTATAAAAGAAGAGTTAAACAGAAAATCCAATCAAATTAAAAAAGCACTAGAAAGAGTAAGATTGGGAAAATATGGGATCTGTGAAGATTGTGGGAAGATGATTGATACAGACAGATTAGCAATTTTTCCAGAAGCCACAATGTGTATTAAATGTGAGAAAAAAAGAGAGAATCAGAGTTAAATATACTATAATAACTTCATGGAATTGCCAAAAATAATTTTTGAGGATTCGGATTTTTTTGTGTTGGAAAAGCCCTCGGGTTGGATTACTAACGATGCCGACACAACAACCGATCAACCTGTAATACAAAAATGGGTTAGAGACAATTTTACCTATCCCTTAAAAGGAAATAGAGAAGCAAGGGATGGGATTGTTCATAGGTTAGATAAAGAAACTTCCGGAATATTATTGGTTGCCAAAACTAAGACGGCATTTGAAGCGCTTCAGATGCAATTTAAGACTAGGATTGTCAGTAAAACTTATACTGCCCTGACGCACGGTAGAGTTTTACAAGATGGTCTAATCAATGAACCTGTGGGTAGACTTCCTTGGAGAAGGGATCGATTTGGTGTCTTATCTGGTGGCCGTGAGGCTATTACAAAATATGAAGTGATTGAATACAGGGTGAACAGTGATAATCAAGAATTTACATTATTAAAATTGGAGCCAAAAACAGGTAGAACCCATCAGATCAGAATTCATTTAAAGCATTTAGGTTTCCCAATAGTTGCGGATGAATTTTATGCCGGCAGAAAAACTGCGCGAAATGATCGTAAATGGTGTTCTAGACTGTTTTTACACGCAGGAGGGATTACATTTATGCACCCGAAGACTCAAAAGAAAATAGAATTTGAATCATATTTGCCTTTGGATCTTCGTGAAGCTCTGGCAAAGTTAACTAAATTAGCATAATATTAATTTAGAATGAAAGATTCTTTCACGCTTGGACTTTTTTTAGTTGTTGTTTCTGGTTTAATTGGTGGATATCTTGCCAAAAAGTTAAGAGTTAGTACAATTGTTGGTTTTATAATAGCCGGAATTATAGCTGGTGCAATTTTTCCGGTTACTAATTTTGGTATTGAAAGACTTGCTGAGTTGGGTGGAATTCTTCTCCTTTTTTCTATAGGTCTAGAATTTTCAATCAGTAAGTTTAAAGGTTTAATCCGTAAGATTTTAGGGGCTTCAATCCTACAAATGGTAGTAGTCAGTATAATTTTCTTCTTCTTGTTTAGGATATTAAATCTGGATAGTATTTCGGCACTAATTTTGGCTGTTGGTTTTTCATTATCTTCTACTGCAGTAATAATAAAAATGCTATTTGATAGGGGAGAAAGCGATACTCTTCATGGAAGACTTATGGTTGGTTGGCTTTTAATACAGGACTTGGCGGTTGTCCCCATAATGATTCTTTTACCACTTTTGTCCGGAAATAAGGATACAATATTAATGGCGGGACTTCTGGCCATTCTAAAATCAATATTACTTATTTTTGCTGCAGTTATCTTGGGTAAGACTATTGTTCCTTACATAATTCATAAGATTGCAAATTTAAATTCGAGAGAACTTTTATTGTTGACATCCGTCTCCTTGGCCGTTGGTACGGCAGTAGGAGTGTCATTTTTTGGAATTTCTCCTGCACTCGGGGCATTTATTGCAGGTTTTGTAATTTCGGAATCTCAAGAGAATCATGCGGTTTTTGCAGAAACAAGACCTCTTAAAAATTTGTTTGTTGCGCTTTTCTTTGTAACTTTAGGGTTTTTTGTAAGTCCTCAGTTAATTTTTGCGAATATCATAAAAATTTTATTGATTTCTTCCTTAATAATATTAATTAAATTTTTAGTAATTTTATTAATCAATTATCTATTTAAATTTAAAGGGAAAACTATGGTGCTTTCGGCTTTAGGGTTATCTCAAGTTGGAGAGTTTGCATTTATAATTTTTGGTTCTGCAGCAACAGTTGGGTTAATTTCAAAGGAAATTTCATCTTTGGGAATTGCAGTAGGTTTATTAACCTTGATTGCTTCACCGTTTGTATACAACAATTCGATGCGAATCTGGAGAATTTTTAAAAACAGATTTAAGGCTTTTTCATCGTTGGAAAGAAATACATTGCAAAAAGAGGAACTCAAAGACCATATTGTTATTTTGGGTTTTGGAAGAGTAGGGAGGTGGGTTGGAAAGGCTTTGACTGATCATAATATTAATTATGTTGTGGTTGACTATGATAATGAAGTTATTAATTCTTGTAAAAATAAAGGAATAAATGCAATTTATGGAGATTTTGTCGAAAAAGAAGTATTGGAAGCCTCTTCAATAACCACAGCAAGGGCAGTGGTTATTGCAGTACCCGACAGACCTTCTCAGGAATTCGTAATTGCCCATATTCAGACAATTTCCCCACATGTCAAAATAATATCAAGGGTTCATCTCGACGAGGATTGGGATAAATTAAAGTTATTAAGGGTTGATAAATTGGTTCAACCTGAGTTTGAGGCGGCAACCTCAATAATTAAAAGTATTTTGATTTCTTTCGGAAAAGATAGAGAGGAAATCTTAAGAAGCATTAAAAGTATAAGATTATCACATGCGAAAACATAATTTTAAATTACCGTCTCGTATAAAAAGACACAAGGAAAAAAGAATTAAGAGCGCAAAAAATAAAAGAATTTTTGTTTTTGGGTTTACCTTTTTTTTAATTTCTGCACTTACGTTTTTTATATTTCTGATTTTCAAAATACAAACTTTAAAGAAATTTGCATATGTTAACAATAATGACAATAATGTTGAAGTTGTTGTAATTGATTCTCTAAAAGACAAGTATATAAAGATATTAATTGGTAAAGACTTTAGGGTCGAATCGTCCAGAAACTACGGTCAGTATAAGATTGGTAATTTATGGATATTGGGAATGAAAGACGGTTTTAGGGGTAAGCTTGTTGCCGAAACAGTAACTAAAAATTTTGCCATGCCAATTTATCTTTGGAAAGACGGCAGATACTCAAATCTAAATTTACTCCAGATTATTAAGAGTTTAATTGTTCAAAAACAATTATTTGGATATGATTATACTTTAAAAACAACCAATACTCCCGACAGTGTATTAATAAATTTTGCAAGTGATGACAGTTTACTGCTGTCAGAGACGGAGACAGTCTCAGCTAAACTTGAAATTGTCGATTTGACAGGAAGTAATAACTTAGCAGAAATTATAGTTAATATATTGGGGGTTTATGGTGTAAAGACTACGTCATATTCTAAAGGGTATGATAAAGATTTGGATTGTGAAGTTGGTGGAATTAATAAGGATCTTGTTGAAGTTGTCAGTAAAATTTTTTCTTGCCAGAAAGAGTTGGATGATGGGGGAGTTGATCTAAAGATTAGAATCGGAAAAGCTTTCGCAGATAGATTCTGATGTTTCTCTGGGGAAAGATATTACATTTTCCAAACCCTTTCCCTTTTTATTTTCTTTGATTATAACTCTCAAGCAATTTTTACTTGTTGATTTGATGAATACTCTATATGTATTACCTTCTTTAACCAAACTTCTAAGTCTAGCGGAAAGGTCGTCGGTTATTTTACCTATGTATTTTCCGTCTACAGTGTTAACTGTAACCCTGTGAACATGAATAATTAATACGGCCTCATCACCTGATGACAGGGAAGATATTGTTTTGTTTGAACCTAAATTAATAAGTGTTGTTAATTTTGTTTTACCAGCTTCTTCAATAAATACTGAAGTATCAATATTACCTTGTGACACTTGTTTCAATTTATTCTGACTGCAATTTTTATATTTTTCCAAGGCATTTAAAGCTATGTTATCCTTAGGATTTATTACAAGGGCTTTTTTTGAAGTCAACTTTGCTTTTTTTATTTGACCCATTTCAAAACATGCTCTTGCTAGTCTATTTAAACTGTCAATATCATTTTTATCTTTCTTTAAGATAAATAAGTTTATCTTGACGGCTTCAGACCATTTGCATTTTAAGGCTGAATCTATTGCTTTTTGAATTAAGTTCTCTTCCATTTATTTTTAATGTATAATTCCATATAGTATGTCAGGTCATTCACATTTTGCAACAATTAAAAGACAAAAAGGATTAAAAGATGCAGCCAAAAGTAATACTTTTGGTAAGCTCTCCAAGATGATAACTATTGCCATAAAATCAGGAGGTGGAGCAAATCCAGATATGAATTTCAAGCTTCGAGTTGCTATAGACAAGGCAAAAGAATTTAATATGCCTAAAGATAATATAGATAGAATTCTAAAAAATGCTTCCGAGAAGATGGACAACATTGAAGAAATCAGCTATGAAGGATTTGGTCCGTATGGAATTGGAGTTATTGTTGAAACCACAACTGATAATAAAAATAGAACGGC
>Ga0172379_10004827_pt1 | contig 19455 bp, 29 predicted proteins | sample GrowelOW334metaG_FD_119756 | JGI IMG/M metagenome (GOLD analysis project Ga0172379, IMG submission 119756) | Groundwater microbial communities from an aquifer near a municipal landfill in Southern Ontario, Canada - Groundwater well OW334 metaG | ecosystem: Environmental > Aquatic > Deep...
TCTATTGAAATATGCTTCTTTATTAAGAATAATATCTGTCCCCTCTATCAAACATCCTTTTACCTTAACCTCCTTTAATTGGGAAATTAATTTCTTTGCTTGTTCTTTTTTTACAACTCCTTCTTCAACACGATTAAAATAATGTTCTATATATACTTCTAAGGTTGAGGGAATTAATATTTTTAATTGCTCTTTTTTACAATTCATCTTAAGTGCTTCATCCGTAGCAATATAATCAACACCCAAAGCCCCTCCAGAAATAATGCCATTACCCTGAGAAATAATATCTCTGACTGTTTTCCTAACATCATTTTCTATCTCAGAATTAGTTTTTCTCCATCCTCCCGCAATTGCAATCATTTTCATAAAATTGCTTCAATTTTACTTAATAAATCGGGAAAGGTTAGATATCCAGCTTTTTTATTAAAATGACCAGCATTAGGAATAAATGAAATTTTAACACCAAGTTTCTCAGCTAATTCTTCCCCGTTTTTTAAAGATACATAAGGATCATTATCTGAATGAAAAACAACAAAGTATTTAGAATTATTTTTAATAATCTTCCAATTAAAATCAAAACTAGAAAAAGCACTGTCTCGGCTATAATTAAGAATTGGTCTGACTCCAATAGGGGTACCAATAAAAAAAGCAGCTCTAACTGGATGTTTTAAATGTTCTAGTACTCTTAAAACAAAGACACCACCTAAACTATGTCCAATAAAAATAGTATTTTCGTCAATATACTGCTCATATTTTTTTAGTACTTCAAACCATTCTGAAATCTTTGATGGTACTATCGGTGGCGAAGGAAATTTTGGTACAAAAACTTTACAGCCTTTTGCTTCAAGCTTTTCTTTCAACCAAGGAAACCAATTTTCTTCTGGACAACCTTCTGTACCGTGAAATATTAATACATTATTTTTCATATTCCTACTCCATAGTCTTATACCTTCCCATAATTTCTGCCTCCACTTCAGCGCGGTCGCGACCATATTTTACATAAGAAAGTTCTTTTAAATTCTCCACAATTTCAGGATTGCCTTTTTCTGGCGCCAAGGTTCTTAAGTTGAAAGGCTTAACAGGCTGGCCATTTACCAACATATTCATATATGCATTATAATTATCCAGCTTAGTAATATCAGTTGCAGTAAATTGAGGTTTAAACTTTGGTTCCAAGAAGGTCGCATCTTCGGTGCCCACACGAAATACAGCCATAGAGCCGACGTTCCCAAAAACAGCATTTTTAATTTTTTCTTCCAACTGACTGATATATTGGTGTGCAATGTTTAATGATAATCTATATTTTCTAGCCTCTGAAAGAATAGAAGCGATGGAATCTGTCGTGACATTTTGGAACTCATCTATATAAAGATAAAAATCGTTCATAGGTTTGCCAAACATATCTACTCTAGAAAGAGCGGCCATCTGAATTTTCCCAACTAAAACAAGTCCAATCAAATTTGCATTTATATCACCTAATCTACCCTTGGAAAGATTTACTAAAAGAATTTTTTTCTCATCCATAATCTTTCTAAAATTGAAAACAGAATTTTGCTGAAGCACGACGGGACGCATAATGTCATTGCTGATGAAATTATCAAATTTGGAAGAAATATATGGCACAAAGTTTGCCAAAGATTGATCACCAGTGGTCTGCTCGGCTGAAGTCCAGAACTGTTTAATGATAGGATTTTTACATTTTTCAAGTTTCATATCACGGAATGCTTTATCCCCTAAAACTCTGGTAATCTCTAGTAATGTCGAGCCAGATTCCGGATCTTCCATCACTAAGAATGCGCTATTTCTAAAATATTGTTCAAACATTGCTCCTCCACCGACTTTCATATCAAAAAGTTTGTTAAAAATACCCATCATTTCGTTTACAACAAAAGTTTTTTGTTCGGGATATTTTGGATCATATTCGAGCATATTTAGCCCCATTGGTCGCGCAGTATAAGCAGGATCAAAGTATATAACATCATCAATGCGTTCTTTAGGAATACGAGACAAGATAGTTTGGATATCAGTGCCATGGGGATCAATATAACAACAACCATCACCATTTTTTATATCTTGTGTAATCATATTGAGCATTATGTTCGTTTTACCTGTTCCAGTCTGACCAATAACATAAAAATGTCTCATTCTGTCTTCTTTTGCCAAATGAATTTCTGTATCTTTCCCTCGATAACTATTTATTCCCAAAACTATTCCCTCTTGTTTCATCTCAAGCGGTGCAGGCGCTATACCAGCCTTTGCTTCTTTTAATTGTGGCTGACTTCCGATACCCACTGGAAAATGAAATACTGAAGCAAGCTCTTTCAAATTAAGAGGCATAATCTTATCGTGTGAAAAAGACCGATAAGAAAAATCATGAAAAAACTTCTTTAAACTACTCCCATGAACATCTTCAAAAACAAAAGAATTACTAGCTGCTTCAGAAAATTGATTGAAGGAAGATTTAATCTCTTGCAAGATTGCTTCTGCACGTTCTCTATTTTGTCCAGAAGCAACAATACGGATATTCGCTTTCATAACAGAACTTTTCATCTTATTCCCTATCTTCTCTACTGCGCCTTCATCTATGGCGCGTCCATCTTTTATATGTTTTCCGTCATTTTCTTTCTTTTTTTCTACCCCAAAAATAAGCTCTTTGCCGATGTTTAAAAAAGCTTTATTGAATTTATAAAAATTATCCGATGCGTGTTTGACAGATACTCCGTCTTTCACATCCTGTAAAATCATATGGAATTCGTTTATAAACTTGTCCCCAGCAGGCGCGATTATTAGCTGGATTGCAGCGCCTTCTCCTTTTGTCTTTAATTGAGAAAATACATTCAATACCGTATTCATCGGATCATGCTCAATATTGTCGTAAGTTTTGATTGGCATTACCCCACGTTCCGAAAGAGAGATATAAGCTCCGACCGAAGCACCAGACGCATTAAAAATATTGTAATCATTGGTGACCTCGTGCACCTTTGCATTATGATAAAAAGCCAAAATTTGTTTTTCAAAAAGTGAAATGTATTTATTTGGAATACCAGCATAAACAACCACTTCATCACTATCATTTCCAAGAGCAACTTCAAGCGTAAAATAACTTTCCTTTAAATTATCTTTATCAACAGAAATAGAATGCATTCCAGCATAAAACTGCTCCATTGCACCAATGAATTCTTTAAAACCTTTAGATTTATCAGCTTCTTCTACGGGCGGAGGAAGGGTTATTTCAAAAAGAGTCATATTAAGAGACTTATATAAAGGAGTGCCTTCCTTTAAACCAGAAATCATCTGCCCAGTTTTTAAATATTGAACAAGAATTCGATGAAAATCATCTTCAACGTGTGGATTTTCCATGGCTTCTACCACAGAAAGAGCATTTCTGATTCCTTTAGTTATAACAATTCCCAAAAGTTCTTCCATCACACTATCATGGGATTCTGGTTTGAGCGCCAAAACTATACCCTGCGCTTCTTTTTCATTTATTATGTGACTCTCATGCACTAATTTTTCTGCTGGTACTTCCTTATAAGCTCCAATAACATCATGAGCTGCATTTTCTTTCGCATTTTCAAAATGCCCTACTTGAATAAGTTCTTCTTCGCGTCTCTTCACATGGGCACGCAAATAATCAAGCTCCTCTTCTGGAGTTTTAAACTTCGGCATTTCCTTAAAGAATGACGGGTTCATCACCTATATTGTATAACAAAAAAGGCAAAATGCTAAATTTTATCTCTATACCTCGTTACTATTTAGACAACTTAGCTTTTAGGTCTTTTATCTTTACTTGATCTTCAATAACTTTTTTAGCTTTATCTATCTGACTCATAGCTTCCAAGCCTTGTTTTTGCAGTTCAGCTATATCTGTTATACTTTTTGCCTCATCTGTCAAAGCTTCCTCAAAAAAAGCAAAAGTTAATTTGTCTTGCACATCTTTTGGAAATTTTGTTAAATTATCAATCAAAAACTTCCGAGCGCCTGCTTCGTCGCCCCTTTCTACGAAAACCATAAATTCATTATATAAGTCTGTAAATGTGTCGTTCATAAAAATTATAATTTAAAATCTTCTCTATGATCTTCAATCTTTCTATCAAAAAGTGTAGCAAAAATACGAGCCCAAAATCCACCACCCACGTCTTCTACTTTGTGTGCTGCTACTTGTTCACTAATAAATCTATTTCTTTCTTTTTTCTTTTTTTCTAAATCTAGCCCACTCCAAGCTGGTTTAATTCTTTTCTTTTCATTTTCCCAATCTGCATCAATTTTAGCCTCGTCAAAAGCATCTTTTCTAAGTTCTCGAAATCCTTTCTTAGGTCCTTGTGGGGCTTCTTCACCTACTATTGCATGAGACATAGCTTTTCTCATACTTTCATTGCTATTAAGGCTAGCAAAAAGCGTAGCTCCAACACTCTTTTGATAATTATCTAATTCAGCAATAACTTCTGCACTTGAAGCTTCAAAACCATGTAAATCTGAGAGAGTAGTGTCCTTCCCCCATTTACCTCGTGAGAGAAAATTAATAGCTTTCTTAAAATCAGTATTCGTCCTATCTGCTAATTTTTCTAAAGCTTCTGCTTTTTTCTTTTCATCTTCTATTGCAATAGCATCTTTATATTCTTGTGGACTAATTTTTTTGTCTTTTAAGAATTTTTCTATATCTTCATCAAGTTTCTTAAATGCGCCATTTTTAAAACTTTCAGATTTATCTATTCCACTAAGAAGCTTTTTAAATCTGGCTTCATCAGTAACAGACATCCCTTTTAATTGGCTTTGAATTACTTCTATCACTTTTTCTGGGTCAAGAACCCCAATCACTCCTTTAAAACTAGGGTGATTACGAGCAAGGTCCATGATATTTTCTTTAGTAAGCCATTTTTCAACTCTCTCTGCACTATTCATCTTTTCATTAAAGATTTTTCTTTGTTTTTCAAGAATAGCAAAATCACCTTGATCAAGATTCTTTGCAGCCATCCTTTCTGCAAGTTCTGAAAGTTCTTTACTACCACCCGTCTTAAGCATTTCACCAAAAAGATGAAACCTTTCTGGATCTTGCATTACATCATCTAAAGTAGGCCCCACAACAACAGGAGCATCCTTTTCCTTCTTTTCTATTTTACTTTTCCTGATAGAATCTAGTATTCCCATATATTCATTATACTATAATTTATAATATACCTATAACTACCAAAAGAGTACAACTATCTATTTATTTTGTCAAAATCTCTGCTTCGCCTTTGGTAATCAAAATCGTATGTTCAAAATGCGCGCTATTTTTTCTGTCAGCGGTACGGAAAGTCCAATCATCTTCGTCTATCGTCACATTCTTTGTGCCCATATTTACCATCGGCTCTATAGCTATAACCATATTAGGAATTAATTTTTCTCCCTTGCCTTTTTTGCCAAAATTTGGAATATATGGATCTTCATGAATTTCTTTACCCACGCCATGGCCAGCAAGAATTTCCACAATTCCATATTTATTATCTTTCTGCGAACGAATAAATTTCTCTATGGCATAGCCAATATCTCCTGTTGTGTTCCCGCCCTGTGCCACACTGATTCCTACCTGCAAAGCTTTTTCTGTGACTTCTAAAAGCTTTTGATTAGACGCACTTATTTTTCCTACCGGCACTGTAATAGCCATATCAGTAAACAGACCTTTATGTTTGAGTCCTAAATCAAGAGAAACGATATCGCCTTCTTTTAATACCCTGTTCTCATTTGGGATTCCATGCACAACTTCATCATTGACTGAAACACATAAAGAAGAAGGAAATGGAGTTCTTGCCCCAGATGGACGGTAATTTAAAAAAGCTGGTTCGTCGCCAAAACTTCTGATTAATTTGAGTGCGTATGCATCTAAATCTTTTGTAGATATACCAGGCTTCACCATATCTTTCAATTTATAAAGCACAAAGGATAAATGTTCCCCTCCTTCACGCAATATTTCTATTTCTTCTGGTGTTTTGATTACTATCATTTTATTTTTGTACCCATAAATTCCTTTCCATCCAAACATTTCTCTAAATTAGCAATATTTCTTCCATTTAATACAATAACTTCAAGACCAAGCTCTTGTGCTTCTTTTGCTGCAACTGGATCAAATGGCGCATTTAATCCCGGATCCCAATTTTTCGGTAAAATGTTACGGAAATCAACCCAAGTTGAACTTTCTATTTTCTCTGCATCAGGAAACTTCTTTGGGTCTTTATTATAAACATAATCAACATTAGAAAGGTTTATCAACTTTTTAGCTCCAAGGCTTTTTGCAATATGAACAGCAGCTAAATCACTACTATTGCCTGGCTTCCAACCAGCACCAAGCATTATAGGTTTGTCAGTATTTGGAATTACATCAGGGTCCATTATAATTTTGTCAAAAGCTAAATCACCAAAAGAAATACGTATCAGCTCAGAATTAAGTCGAGTTGCCGCTATACCCAACCAATCAAGGGCATCCTTGCTGGGATTAGTTATTTTTTCTAACGCTTCATTATATCGCCTGCATGTCTTCCCTCCTCCTGTGATTATCACAAATTTCTTACCCCGTTTTACCTCAGAGAGAATTAAATTCTTAAAATTTTTTAAAAAATCTGTATCAATCTGATCAGGAACTATAAGTGAACCACCAAGTGAAATTACAATTGTTTCTTCCATTTTAATATCCAAGCGCCTTAATAATATCTTTGTGAACATTTTCTATCGTCTGCTCGCCATTTATAGTATATATTTTGTAATTTTTTTTATTTTCAAAATAATTCATAGCTGGAATTACTTTATTCACATATTCATCAAATCTTTTTTCTATGCCTTCCTTTGTGTCGTCAGCGCGACCACGAAGTAAATTGCGTTTCATTGCCTCTTCTTTGCTTAATTTAATATAAATAATCTTTATATCTTTTTGTTTATAAAACTCAAGCATTTCTTCTAAGTTTTCTGATTGAATCAATGTACGAGGATAACCATCAAAAATTAAATGCCTTTTATCATTCATGTCATTGATAAGAATGTTTGTGACAAGCGCATCTGTTAAGAAATCTGGCTGTAAATGCCCACGTGTCATAGAATCTTTTAAAAGATGCCCAGTATAGTTCCCTGTTTCAGCAAGTCGTCTATATTCATTACCTGGGTAAACATATGCGCACTCCAAACCACTCTTTTTCTTCAAAAAGTCCATAAGAAGCTTGACTTGAGTTCCCTTACCAGAACCCACTATTCCAAAAAATACAAAAGCTTGTGGTTTCATATATGTAAAGAATACAAAATTTAGCTTGAATAATCAAGGTTTTTATAATAGAATGATTTTATCATGAAAAAACTTGGATTCAATCTTGTATTACTAGGAGATAATGCATCTGGTAAAGAAACTCAAGCTAATATTCTAAAAAGAAAATATGACTTAAAATTCGTGGAAACAGGAGTATATTCACGCAAGCTTTTAAAAGAAAAAAGCGCTAACGGCGACTGGGCTAGACGTACTACGGGAAAAGGACTACCATTGCCCACTGTTCTGTTGCAAAAATTCTTAATTTCAGAAATAAATAACCGACCAAAAAATAAAGATTTATTATTTTTAGGTGGACCTAGACTTAAGCCTGAAGCTCAACTTCTAAAAAAAATCCTTAACTCACGAAAAGAAGATTTCTTTGCTTTATATCTCTCTATTCCTGAAAAAGAAATATATAAAAGATCATTTAAACGCAGAGAAAGCAATGTAAAAGAAATTTATAAAGTTTTAGATACAAATAAAATAATAAAGGCTAGAATCAAATACTATAAAAACCAAGTCAGCAAAACTGTAAAATACTTTAAAAGTTTAAATAAATTAAAGATAATAAACGGCAAACAATCAATACCAAAAGTCACAAAAGACATTTTGAAAGTTATTGAAAATTATAAAAAAACTAGAAGCTAGTATCTATAAGCTAAAACTCAACTTTAGTACTCTCGCATTGAGACTTGGGAGTCTACTTTTTTCATTAAATCAAGAACGACAGAGACAACGATGAGGATGGACGTTCCACCTATAGCGATAGAGGTGATACCTGTGAGGTGTTGCATAACAAGAGGTAAGATTGCAATAAAACCAAGAAATACTGCTCCGAGAAGAGTAATACGACTCAAAACTTTTGAAATATATTCGGAAGTTGATACACCTGGACGAATACCCGGAATAAATGCGCCATTCTTTTGTAAGTTTGTAGAAAGAGCTTCTGGGTCAAAAGTAACAGCTGTATAAAAATAAGTGAAAAGGAAAACTAAAATAAAATAAAATACTGCATATAAAACTGAAGTCTGGGTAAAAGACATAAGGAAACTAGAGATACTAGATAAAATTCCACTATCAGTAAAACGTGACAAAAATGTTCCAATCATTTGAGGGAAAAGAAGGATAGAAAGGGCAAAGATTATTGGAATAACCCCAGCTTGATTGACTCGAAGTGGCAAATAAGTAGAACCTCCGCCATACATCTTCATCCCACGAACACGTTTAGCATAAGTCACCGGAATAGGACGTTCTGATTCAGTCACCATAACGATACCAGCAATGACAAGGATTCCTACCACAACAAATACAAGATAAAGTGGAATTTGAGATACGTCAAAAGTAAAGAGCATTTGACTGACTGTGGCAGGAAGACCAGCAACGATACCAGCAAAGATTATGAGTGAAACACCATTACCAATACCAAACTCAGACACGAGCTCACCAATCCAAGTGAGTAACATCGATCCTGCAATGACAATAATCAAATTTGTGACTCTATCAAAAGCTGTCAAATTTACTAAAATATTCTGACTTTCAAGGATAGCTAAAAGAGCAAAACCCTGAATGGCTGCTAAAGGAACAGTTAATATTCTAGAATATTGGGTAAATCTTTTTCTGCCTGCCTCACCTTCTTCATGATAAATTCTTTTTAAAGAAGGAACCATTATAGTCAAAAGTTGCATTATGATGGAACTGGTGATGTATGGACCAACTCCGAGCATTATTACTGAAAGGTTAGAAAGCCCACCACCTGAAAATATATTTAAAATACCAAAAAATTGGTTATTGGATAAAAATCGGTTAAGCTCAACAGTATCAATACCTGGTATAGGAATAGCTGAAAGCAATCTGAATAATATTAAAGCAAAAAGTACAAACAGAACTCGCTTTCTTAGCGTTACATCTGTCCAGATTAATTTCATTTTATTGAAAAAATTTTGCATTTATTTTATTTTTATCTTTTTCCCTTTTATTCCTAAACGCTTGCGAATTTCTGAGAACTTTTCTCCTTCAATGGGCTTATCGTTCTTTGGTATAAAGACATTTTGAATGGATTTAAACTGGTATCCGCGACTCTTTGGCAGTCTTTTAATGATATCACGAAGCTCTGGGCGACGCTTGTTTCCTGAACGAGCTGTTTGTCCCTTACCCCCTCGGCCAGAAGTTTTTCCATGTCGTCCACCACGGCCTACGATACGATCACCTTTATTCTTATGAAGTCTTTTTAAATTATGTATTTGCATAAAAATTTATTATTCTTTTGTAATTTCAGGAATAACTACTTCTTTGTTTGCAATAATCGTACTTTCTGGAATTACTTTTTCATATCTTGAGGAAATCATAGAAAGCGCTCCCATAACTGCCTTTGCATTATTTAATTTATTCTTACTGTTAGAAATAATCTTTCCAGTAACGTCTTTCATACCAGACAATTTTATAATGTCACGAATAACAGAACCAGCCACAAGGCCACGTCCTTTATTAGGCAAAAGCATAACTTTCGAACTGGAGAATTTAGCGGAAAGCTCGTGAGGGATAGACATTGTTTTTGTCAATTTTAGCTTTATCATATTTTTCTTGGCATTTCTAACTGCTTTATTTATTGCCAAAGCTGTGTCTCCAGCCTTTCCTAAGCCTAAACCAACAGAACCTTTCCTATCCCCTGCAACTAATGCCACGCTAAAAGAAAATCTGCGTCCTCCAGCGACGACTCTAGTTACTCGGCGAATATTTAAAATCTTCTGATCAAATTCAGGTTTTGGTCGTCCAAAGGATGAACCTCTTCGGTTACCTCCTCTTTTTTCTTTTATATTTTCTTTTGCTTTTTCTTTTTCCATATTTATAAATTAAAATTTAAGTCCTCCTGCTCTTGCTTCATCTGCTACTAATTTTATTCTTCCAGTATATTTAAATCCATTACGATCAAAAACAACTTTATCAATTTTGGCTTTCAAACAAGCCTGACCAATCATTTTGCCAACTTCTTTTGCTCGTTCTGTCTTAGTGCTTTTTTTGCCTTTTGCCATCTTTATATCACTAGCCTGAGCTAAAGTCTTACCAATGGTGTCATCAATAACTTGTGCATAGATAAATTTATTTGAACGAAAAACAGAAAGTCGAGGACGCTCTTTGGTGCCTTTTATCTTTGATCTTATCTTTGCCTTTAATCTTATTCTTTTTTCGGTTTTATTTTTCATATTTTTTAGACAGTCTTCTTGCCTTGTTTTCGTCTAATAACTTCATCGCTATAACGCATTCCTTTACCCTTATAAGGCTCTGGTTTCTTTAATGCGCGGATGCTTGCTGTAAAACTTCCAACCAACTCTTTGTCAGCTCCGGTAATTGTAATGTTGTTTTTATCAGCAGTAGCAGTGATTGTATCTGGAATTTTTACGATAACTGGATGAGAAAATCCAAGCGCAAAATGAAATTCTTTGCCTTTTACTTCAGATTTAAATCCGACACCTTCAAGTATTAATTTCTTAGAATATGGTGTTTGTACTCCTGCAATCATATTTTTTATATGGGAAGCATAAGTACCCCAAAGAGACTTGGAGAATTTGTCATTCCTTTTGATATTTAAATTTATAGCCTTGTCTCCTATGGTAATCGTAATATCATCTCTGAAATTCTTAGTTAAAGTTCCTTTTGGACCTACAACAGTAAGAACTGAACCGTTCTGGCTCACTTTTACTCCTGCTGGTATTAATATTTCTTGTTTTCCTATTCTACTCATATATTTTTATTATTAAAAAGTGATTTACCAAATTCTGAATAATGCTTCTCCTCCGACTTGCTCTTTACGAGCTTCTTTACCTGATAAAATCCCTTTCGGGGTCGAAAGAACAAGCAAACCAGCTCCATTTCGAACCTTGTGTATGTCTTTCATTCCAAAATAAACACGCTTTGATTGCTTTGAAATTCTTTCTACTTCGGTAATTTTTGGTTTTTCTTCTGCATAAGCCAACTCTATCTCTAAAACTGGTTGATCTTTTTTTACTTTCTTTGAAACACTAGAAACATATCCTTCTTTCTTTAGACATTCTGCGATAGCATTTTTTATCTTTGAATATGGAAAAGCCACGGACTCTTTGCCTGCGAGGCTTCCATTCTTCATAACTATTAACATGTTTGAAATTGAATCCATTTTTTTATAGTGAAATTATTGAACTACCAGCTTGATTTACGAACACCCGGAAGCATTCCTTCATTTGCTAATTCTCTAAAACAGATACGGCAAACTCCAAAATCTCTCATGAAAGCATTACCTCGTCCACAACGAAAACATCGATTCTTCTGTCGAGTAGAGAATTTTGGTTTCTTTAAAGCTCTAGCTTTTACTGATGTTTTTGCCATAAATAAATATTGCCCATTTATAGGTGATATCTTATGTATTTTCTTAAAATTTACTTAAAAACCTTAAGGAGAAACATAGATCAAACCTAGCTCTTGGACCTTTTTATACTAGCAAATTGGACGAAAATAGTCAAATAAATTAAATATGGGGAATAGACGTACACTGAGGTAAATTTACCTGAGGTGTACCACCACTTCGCCAATTATAATGCACATTTGCCCCAGTTGAACACCATCCATATCCATACCTTGCGGGATCTCCAAATAAAATACCCTCTTGATTTAATGTCTCAAATCTAAGTATAATAGCATACGACTCATTCTGATATTGTTCCGCTGTTATATAATGATATGCACCCCAAGTATCTCCTAAAGGATCAGCTGGTAAGGAAACAATATAATCTTTTAAAAGATTTACAAAAGGCGCATAAGTAAATACTGTATCAGGATTTTCTGCTAAATATGGATAGTGCCCATTGTCTGAATAATACATTTCTATTGCTTTCATGACTTCTTTTATATCAAGAATTCTTTGTGAGTCTCGTGCTCTTGCTCTAGCTTCACTCAAAGCAGTGAGAACAACACTTGAAAGCAAGCCAATAATTGCAACAACAACCAGAAGTTCAATTAAAGTAAAACCTTTGCTTTTTTTATTAAAATTTTTCATATTTATTATAAAAGAGAACCAGGTGAAACGGATTCATTCATCTTTTTTATCGTTTCAGGAGTAAGCATTTGTCTTTTACTTCCTTCTTTTAAGAATAAAAAGAGAGAAATTAAAATAGCTATCACAGCAAATCCTAAAAGGACGTACTCTGCTTTTTTTTGCTCAAGACCGGACCATTTCATCATTAATCTGACTATTTTGGGAATTTCTGATTTTTCCGAATTTTCCGGAGATTTTGGCATCTGTTCGGCACCAGCTTCTCTTTCAAATTGTTTTAAAGCTTCTTTTATTTCAGAATTATTTTGTATATTTATCTCCTCGTTCATGAGAGTATTATACCCCACAATCAAAAATAAAAAAACAATCAAAAAAGCCCCCTTAGAGGGCTTTTTCTTTTATCTTTTCTTTTTTTCTTCTTCTTTCTTAAAAGGAATTCCCAAGAGTTCAAAGAATGCAGTGCCTTCTTTCTTGTTTTTAGCCGTACAAACGAGTGTTATAGAAAGTCCGAAAACGTCTCGAATATCTTCATCGGCTGTCTCTGGAAAAATAGTATGTTCTTTTATCCCAACTGAAAGATTACCTATATTGTCCACTGAATTACGAGAAATACCACGAAAGTCTTTTGTACGAGGAAGAGCGACATTGATAAGCTTTTCCAAGAAAGCATACATTCTACTTCCTCGGAGTGTAACTACAATACCGATAGGGTCGCCTTTTCTGGTTTTAAAAGATGCAATTGATTGCTTGGACCCCCTCAAGGCTCCTTTTTGTCCAGTTATCTTTGCTAGACGGAGGGCAATAGCATCATTTTTGTTTTTATCTTTTTTTACGGCTGTACCTGTACCGACATTAACTACAATCTTTTGCATCTTTGGCATAGCCATGACGTTCTTGTAATGAAAAATACTTTTCATTTTTTCAAAACCTCCTATTTCTTTTTCTTTTACGGTTAAGTGTTTCATTATATTTTTAAGCTAACTTTTTAACGTTGGAAGCGTCTATTGGCATTTCAATATTTTTCATACTTCCCTTCTCGCCAGACTTCCTAGGACGCTGATGTTTCTTCATCATGTTTATACCTTCAACAATGACTTTATTTTCTTTCACCAAGACGTTAACAATCTTGCCCTTTTTGCCTTTGTCTTTGCCGGTTATTATTTTTACTTCGTCTCCTTTTTTTATTTTCATAAATTTTTTATATATAAATTAGATTACTTCTTGCGCCAATGAAATTATTTTCTGAAATCCTTTTTCTGCAAGTTCTCTCGGAATTGGTCCGAAAACACGTCCAGCTTTTGGATCCATCTTGCCTTTTTCGAGCAAAACTACGGCATTATCATCAAAACGAATATAGGAACCATCCTTTCTTCTAAAAGCATTCCTTGTACGCACAATGACAGCTTCATGAACATCTTTCTTTTTTACTCCTTTTCTGGGACTTGCTACTTTCACCGCCAAAATCACCAACTCACCCAAAGAAGCATATCTTTTTTTGGAAGATCCTAAAATCTTAAACACCTTTCCCACTGTGCCTCCGGCATTATCTGCTATTTTTACCCATGTTCCTGCTTGAATCATAAAATTATTTTAATACTTTAAAATGTTTCTCTTTAGATATTGGTCTTGTTTCGACTATTTCTACATTATCTCCAACCTTATATTTATTTTCCTCATCGTGGGCCTTATACTTTTTATTTACTTTATAGTATTTACCATATAATGGATGCTTCACGAATCTGGAAACAGAAACAACAACGGTTTTATCCATCTTGTCTGAAATAACTACTCCTTTTAGAATAGTACCCTTATTTTCTGTATTTTTTTCTTGTATTTTTTTTACCATATAAATAAATTATTTCTTGCTATTTAATTCTGTCATTATTCTAGCTATTTGTTTCTTTAAAGTCGAAAGCTCTTTTACATTTTTTGATTTTGAGCCTTCCGCTTTAAACCTTATTACTCTTACATTTTTCTGTAAAATAGCAAGCTCTTTCTTTAGCTCGCCCTCTTTCATATCTTTAAAATTGTTTTTCTTATTTTTCATATATTTTATTGATTATGAGCTCTTCCGACGATTCTTACGGAAATAGGCAACTTGCTACCAGCTTTTCGTAATGCTTCATGGGCAACTTTTTCTTCTACGCCATCCACTTCAAAAATAATGCGTCCTGGAAAAACATCAAAACAATATCCTTGTGGGTCTCCTTTACCCTTTCCCATTCCCATTTCTGGGGGTTTAGAAGTGTAAGGACGATCAGGGAAAATACGAATCCAGTATTTACCAGCCTTGGTAAGAGTTCGAGCTATAACCTTTCGAGCAGCTTCTATCTGAGCTGACCTTACGCGCGCTTGAGAAATAGATTTAAGTCCAAAAGAACCGAAAGCAAGCTTGGAACCGCGAGTGTCCGGCGTCTTTGCTTTCTGATTCATACGTCCTGTCTGCCATTTTCTAAATTTTATTTTCTTTGGTACTAACATATATTTAATCTAATTTAACTGCCTTTTTATCACCTGCTGTTTCCGAAGAACGAGCAGATTTTTTGTCAGCAAATATTTTACCGCGATAAATCCAAACTTTTACACCGATTGTTCCATAGGACATGGTTGCGCGTTCTCGTTTGAAATCTATATCTGCTCGGAAAGTCTGAAGAGGAATACTTCCGCGTTTTAATTCTTCACTGCGAGCAATGTCGGCTCCACCCAATCTGCCTGAGAGAACAACTCTCGCACCCTCTACTCCACGGGCTTGCATAACCTTTTCAATGATTGTTTTTATAACACGGCGATAAGGCATTCTTTTCTCTAATCCTTCAGCAATCATATATGCCACAATAGCGGCATCAGCTTCTGGGTTTGAAACTTCTACAACTTCAAGTTTGAAATCTTCAGGTCGTGGAATTTTTAACTTATCCATTTTCTTCAAGATCTCTTCCTTTAATTTTGTTGCTCCTTCACCGCTTCGGCCAATGATAAGGCCTGGACGAGAAGTTTTGATTATAAATCTGGTAGCCTTTCTACTTCTCTCAATTTCAATAGTAGAAACATACATTCCACGCAATTTCTTTTCTAAAAATTGACGTATCAAAACATCCCCTTTTAGATAAGTGACATATTTTTTAGGATCAGCAAACCATCGACTTTTCCAGTCTCTAAGTATTATCAATCTATGCGCATATGGATGTACTATTTTACTCATATTATTTCTTTATCGTCTTTTTTACTTTTACTCCACTCGCAGTTTTGCGAACTGGGGTCTTTTTAGCTGTGACGACTTTTTCAGCTAAAAGAATATTTAAATGGCTTGTACGCTTATTTATCCTATGTCCAGTACCCATGGCTGCAGGCATCATTCTTTTCATTGTTATACCTTTATCTACTCGCAATTCTTTTATAAATAAATTATTCTCATCTATTCCCATAGACTTTGCATTAGCAACTGCAGAAAGCAAAAGTTTCTTTATTGGTAATCCCGCTCTTTTTGCTAAAAAATCAAGTTCAGCTATTGCCTGCCCTACAGTCTTGCCTTTTATAAGGTTCGCCACTAAACGAACTTTTCTGGGAGCCTGTCTGTAATTTTTTAAAAATGCTTTCATGTTATTTTTACGTTAAAATTTTATTTATTTTTTAGCGGCGCCTCCTTTTGCATCGGCAGCTGCGGCTGTCGCCCCTTTAGCGGCATTAATTTCGGCTTCCATTTTCTTTTGTTCAAGTTCTTTCTGCATCTTTCCTCCATGCTTTGTAAATTTCTTTGTTGGAGAAAATTCACCTAATCTGTGACCCACCATGTCCTCGGTAACGAGAACATCTACATGGACTTTGCCATTATAAACGCCAAAAGTAAAACCGAGCATCTCTGGAGAGATGACACAAGCTCTTTTCCAAGTCTTGATAGTAGGAGTTTGCAACGGGTTTTTACCGGCAATCTTTTTTAAGAGCCTTTCGTCAACAAATATGCCTTTTTTGATTGATCTTGTCATAGGAAATGATAAACAAAAAGCTCCTAACGAGCTTGTTTTTATATTAGCAAATAAGAGCAAAATGTCAAATTAAAAGAAAGATGGGGGTCACTGCTGTGACCCCCTATCTCAAAACGATCGATTTACATCGGCCTGTATTTTATTGTTTGATGCTACAGGCTTCAGCATCACTCCTTGGTTTTCTACTTGTAGAACCGCTCTGAAGGCAACGCTTCTCGGTCCCTCTGTAACGCTGCCATCTTCCGTTTATTCTTTCTTCGTGACATGTCTACTCCTCGTTTTCCGGATCAAGACGACACTTGGCGCATCTTATTCGATTGCGCATCTTGGAACTCCGGATTCGTTTTCTTCTCTTTCTCTTCTGTAGTGTCATGCTTCCTTGTTGATTGGGTGATTTTACACCCGTCTGTTTACTGCAACACTCGCCTAGCCCACAACAAATGCTAGACAAGAAACCACCGGCGACCGCACGCCGAGCAACATACAGACACGAACTAGTTGCCCCAGTTCGCACTTCGGGCTCTGGCCTTGCCGTTGCCTTTGTTGTAGCAGTCTATCTCGTTGCTCCAACAACTTTCTTCTTTGCGCCATTACTATCACCTCCTTAGGGGTAAATGCTAGTCGAATTACCCGGCGTGTTTTCTTCGACGAAGAACTTCGTCTGCATCAGCCCGTTGTTGTTCTTTCTCTTTCGCTGACAGTTTTCGTCCTCTGGCAGCTTGTTGAGCTTGACTTCTCTTGCTCTGACCCAAGATACATCACCTCCCTTCGGATGCGGACTATTTAGTCCTTTGTTTACGATGTGCTATACTCATTTATGTTTATACCACACAATAAAAAATAACACAACAAACAAAAATACAGAGGTTTGGCCTCTGTATTTTTTGTATTAATATTATTTATTTTCTGTCTTCCCCGTCTTTCGGCGAGAAACGATGAATACTTGAGAATATCTTTTTGGCTTGCGAGTCTTTCTGCCTCCGGTAACTTTACCCCACATAGTCTTTGGACGCTTGGTTCCACGGCCTTGTCTGCCTTCTCCACCTCCATATGGATGGTCTACAGGGTTCATAGCAGTACCACGAACTGTTGGACGAATTCCCTTCCAGCGAGTTCTACCAGCCTTACCCCAGTTTTCCAAATGATGTTCGTCGTTTGAAACAGTTCCAACGCATGCCCAACAATTTTCATTTATCTTTCTGACTTCTGTTGAAGGCATTTTCAAATTTGTATATCCTTCGGCATTTGCAACTACTTGTGCAAAAATTCCTGCAGAACGGCCGATCTTAGCTCCGCCATTTGGTTGGATTTCAATATTGTAAACAAAAGTTCCAACTGGAATTTCTTTTAAAGGAAGTCTGTTGCCAGCTGTTAAAGGAGCCTTTGCTGAAACGATAAAAGTGTCTCCGGGTTTTACAGATTTAGGTAAAACGACGTATCTCTTTTCTCCGTCTTTATAAATTGCCAAACCAATAAAAGCTGAACGGTTTGGGTCGTATTCAACAGATTTAATTGTAGCCGGAATTTCTTTCTTGTTATACGCAAAATCCACATCGCGATAAAGTCTCTTGTGGCCTGCGCCTTTGTGGCGGACAGTGATGCGTCCGGCGCTGTTTCTGCCGACTCTTCGGTAAAAACCATGAGTCAAAGACTTTGTGGGTTCTGTGTGTGACAAAAGTTCCCGATATGGAACATGAGTCATTTGTCTTCGTGATTTACTTGTAGGTTTGTATGTTTTCATATCTATTTAATTAAACGAATTCTATCTTATCACCTGCTTTTAAATAAACAAGAGCTTTTCTGCCTCCACCTTTTACACCAGCTTTGCCTCTAGAAAAAACGTTTTTCTTTGGCACTGGTAAAACATTTACTTTTATCGGTTTTACATTATAAAGCGTAAAGATTGCCTTCTTTATTTCTGTTTTATTCGCCCCTTTTGAAACATCAAAAGTGTAAACATTTTGCTCATGCGCAAAAGATGCTTTTTCAGTAATTCTTGGATTTTTAATTATGTCTGCCATATAAAATTATGCTCTGCTTTCTAAGAATTTCACACTTTCGACCGGATTTTCTATTAAAAGATATTTGTAATTCAAAACATCAAGAGGATTAAGATTTTTCAAAAAGACAATTTCTAATGATGGGATATTTCTAAAACTTTTTTCAGTTTTTTCGTTTCGTCCAAATATAGCTGTCAACACACGAGGCTTTTTGCTGGAATCAACTGTCTTCCAACCAGAAACTTTTGCCAAATTTTTCACTACTTTTACGGCATCAACTGTCTTGATAGAAGGCATAGCAAGTGTATCAACAAAAATTATTTCTCCATCAGACAACTTTTTTGAAAGAACAGAAAAGAGGGCTTGCGCGCGCATTGTCTTGCTGATTTTTCTCTTATAATTCTTTTCAGAAAGAGGTCCATGAGTTACACCTCCACCAACCCAAATAGGACTTCTAGATGATCCGTGACGAGCTTGACCGGTACCCTTTTGTTTCCAAGGCTTTTTACCTCCACCACGAACTTCTCCTCTGTCTTTGGTGTCTGCTGTGCCAGCACGTTTATTACTACGCATACTCTGCACGACTTGGTGCACTAAATCGCTTCTCCACTTGGCAGCAAAAACTTTCTCCGGAAGATTTATCTTTCCTGCTTCAGTTCCTTTTTGATTGTATATTTTTGCTTCCATATTATTTAAAATAAAAAATTATCTGCAAACTATTTCAACTAAACTTCCACGCTTTCCGGCAATTGCTCCTTTTATGAGCAAAATATTGTTTTCTTTATCAACAGAAACAACTTTCAAATTCTTTTGAGTGATGCGATCAGAACCCATTCTGCCTGCCATTCTCTTTCCTTTTGGAACGTGGGTTCGAAGTCCTCCACCGATAGAACCTGGCTCTCTTTCTGAATGTTTCTGACCATGTCTGCGTGGTCCACCTTTAAATCCATGACGCTTCACAACACCTTGAAAACCTTTACCCTTAGATACGCTTGAAATTTGAAGCTTATCACCAGGGGTAAAAATGGAAACATCAATTACATCTCCTTCTTTCACATCGGTCTTGTCAGTTGGTTTTAATCTAAACTCTTTTAGAGTCCCATAGAAAGCTCCTTTCATAGCACCAGCGCTAGACTTGCTGATTCTTTCTTTCTTTTGTTCGCCAAAACCTACTTGGACAGA
>Ga0172379_10004828_pt1 | contig 19452 bp, 16 predicted proteins | sample GrowelOW334metaG_FD_119756 | JGI IMG/M metagenome (GOLD analysis project Ga0172379, IMG submission 119756) | Groundwater microbial communities from an aquifer near a municipal landfill in Southern Ontario, Canada - Groundwater well OW334 metaG | ecosystem: Environmental > Aquatic > Deep...
ACCGGTTTTCCCGATTCGACCCGGCTCACGGAGTCAAATTCGGAATCATTCTTGTTCGGTTGATTGCATTGGGTTAACAAAGCAATGCACACATAAGGAAGGAGTGCAGTTATTTTCATAATCATAATAATCTCTTAACCCATTTGAATCCTTTAAACGGGGCATATTTAATTGGCAAATCGATCCAGGTCGGGCTGATGACTATAGCGCGAGAGTTGCTGAAAGCAAGGAAGCTGCCTTTGCCATGGTATTTGCCCTGACCACTGTTGCCCACACCGCCAAAAGGTAAATGGTGATTGGCAAAATTCAGAAGTGAGTCATTAATGCACCCGCCGCCCGAGGTGGTTTTTTCCAGGACTTCCCTGGCTTGCCTGTTCTTTCCAAAATAATAGAATGCCAGCGGCTTTTCATGCGAATTCACATAGGCAATGGCTTCATCAATGTGGCCGAAAGTCATAATGGGCAAAACCGGTCCGAATATTTCTTCCTGCATGATGGGAAAATCGGACTGGATCTCGTCGATGATGGTGGGGGCGATGTACCGTTCTGCGGCATCCGACTGGCCGCCAAATCGTATCCGTCCTTTTTCCAGGAGCTTTTGAACCCGTTCGAAAGCCTGCTGGTTAACCATCCTCGGGAAATAGGGACTCTGTTTACTATCCGGACCAAACATCCGGTCGATGCTGTCAGCAAGTTTGAGGATCAATTCCTCTTTCACTGACTCATGAACCAGGAGATAATCCGGCGCAATGCACGTCTGGCCCGCATTAATGGTTTTACCCCATGCAATGCGTTTTGCGGCAATATCCAGGTTGGCACCGGCATCCACAATACAGGGACTTTTACCGCCCAGCTCGAGTACGAAAGGGGTCAGGTATTCAGCCGCGGCTCTCATAACCACTTTGCCGACAGCCGGGCTGCCGGTATAGAAGATGAAATCGAAGCGCTGGCTGAGCAGGAATTCATTCACTTTTCTTCCCCCCTGAACCAGGGTAACGTATGCAGGATCAAAAGTTTCGCTGATGAGTGTTTCCATCACTTTTGCGATGTTCAGGGTATAAGGTGATGGCTTAAGCAGGGCGCAGCACCCTGATGAGATGGCGCCGACAAGGGGATTCATCATCAACTGAAATGGATAATTCCACGGGGCGACAATCAGGGCAACGCCGAGCGGTTCGTAGAGAATTTTGCTGCCGGATGGCAAAAGATGAAGAGGCGTGGGCACCCGCTTTGGTTTTGACCATTGCTTGATATGCCTGATGTGGTTGTCGATTTCCTGAACAACCATGCTTATTTCGGTGAGATAAGCCTCTTCAAAGGATTTGTGCAGATCGTCCCAAAGGGCTTGTGCGATCCTTTTTTCGAACAATTTTATTGTCTCTTTAAACCGGATCAGCTGATTCACCCTGAATTTCAGGCTCCGGGTTTGTCCGGAAGCGAAGTATTCACGCTGTCTGATGATACTTTCTTCGATAGCAGCTCTGCCGATATCTTCCATGGTTGAGTATTAATAAAATGCGTGATTGAAGGTTAAAGATACCCGATTTATTAATACCGTCCGTATTGCCTGACCAGCCCGGCAATCAGTTTTACCCTGCTTTCCAGGCCGTCGGGCGGCACCTGGTCGGCCACACCCAATACATACCTGGGTTCCTGTACCATGACTGATAGCACATGACGGACGTGCCTTTCGAACTCGTCATCGCTGACACTGGCAGTAAAATAGACGCCGGGGAGACCACCCCAGAGGATGCTTTTTGAGCTGCCGGTAACTCCGGCTAGGTCCTCAATTTTCAGATCGCCCACCGGATAGGGGGTTAAGGCTTCGAGAACGGTAAATCCAGCTGTGGCTTCCTGCTGAAGCAGTCCGCCGAGGGTGCCATCGATATGAATAAATGAGTATTTGCCGGCCTGCCTGATTTTTGCGGTCCATTCGGTCTGGTATTCCTCCATGTACAAATGGAAAAAATCGGGGCCAACCATTTCCGACGACAGGTTTTCAGGGATCATGAGTACTTCAGCAGGACTATCTACGGCGATCCTGGCGGCCTGATCGAAGGCTTTTTTCATGGTCTTGAGGAGATCTGCAAATTCTTCGGGACAGTTAAAGGCAGCCATAGTGACAGCCATTACCCCAGCTTCGAGTGCCATCAGGTGCATAAAGGGGCTCTTTGGAAGGTAGCACAATACTATCCCCTGATCTCCAACCTGTTCCAGGCGTTTCCGGGCAAAATCGTAATCCGGCTCAAATGTCATATTTTCATAGATGAACTTCATGACGGGAATATCTTCCTCCGATTTCATGAAATGCTCGATAGGACCTTCAGAGAAAGAGGTCGGGATATATTCCCAGCATTCGCGCACCGACCCAACGGGGGTGCTGATTTCCTTATAACGCCGGTGACCAGCGTTCCACTCCTTTATGTTGCAGTTACTAATCTTTTGAGTGTAAGGGAAATACCCCTGCAGATAGAATCCGACCCCGAGATCACGGTGCCATTGGATATATTCATCGGATGCGATAAATCCCTCTGGCTTCAATCCCCTTTTGATCAGGGAATTTGCCCAATAATCCAGATCTCCGAACCAGGGAACCTGATCGGGTCGGCCGCCATGGAGGAGGGTGAGGAGGTTTTCGCGGGGGGTCATGGAGGAGGTTAGAGGTTAGAGGTTAGTGGGTATCGGGTATCGGGTAAAGATAGCTATAACGGATTGTTCTTGTGTTTAAGGCGGGGTTTTAAAAATGTTATTTTTGAGCACAAAAGGTGATAGTCTATAATAATTCCTGAGATGATCAAAGGGGTATTGTTCGACATGGACGGGGTTTTGGTGGATTCGGAAGAATTCATGTGCGAAGCGGCTATCCGGATGTTTTCCGAAAAGGGGTTGAGTGTAAAAAAAGAGGATTTTGATCCTTTTGTCGGGATGGGTGAAAACCGGTATCTGGGCGGAGTTGCAGAGAAGTATGGTTGCGATTTCGATCTGGAAAAAGATAAGGCAAGAGCCTATGAGATTTATGCGGAAATCACCCGTGGAAAACTGGTCCCGCTGCCAGGGGTCCATGTTTTTATTAAACGCTGCAGAAAGCGCTCATTGAAACTGGCGGTGGCCACCAGTGCCGACCGGATAAAGATGGAAATCAACCTGTCTGCATTGGGTCTGCCGGAGGGCACTTTTGATCAAACGATCAACGGACTGGAAGTCAAGCGCAAGAAACCTTTTCCGGATATTTATCTGGAAACGGCACGCAGACTGGGCTTGAAGCCCGGGGAGTGCCTGGTGGTGGAAGATGCCGTCAGCGGCATCGATGCAGCAAGAGCGGCGGGGTGCAAATGCCTGGCACTGAAAACGAGCTTTCCTGAGGTAAGACTTTTTAATGCTGATTGGATTTGCAATACCCTCGAGGATGCTCCCGACGATTCAATAAGCTGGTAATGAAATTATTATTCGCGTTTTAATATGAATAAATCACTAATTGAACTGTCTTTGATCCTTCTGTTTCTGCTTTATGCATCAAACGTAAAGTCTCAAAAAGCGGACCCGAAATTTATTGACCATTCACCCGGATACGATATCGCCGCCTATTATTTCCCCAATTATCATATGAACGACAGCCGGAATGAGAAGCGATTTGGCCGGGGCTGGTCGGAATGGGAATTGGTGAAAAATGCCGTTCCGAGATTTGAAGGGCAATATCAGCCAAAGATCCCTCTCTGGGGTTATACAAATGAATCGGATCCCAAGGTGATGGAGATGAAAATTAATGCGGCATCCGAATATGGCATTGATGTTTTTATCTATGACTGGTATTATTATGATGATGGTCCATTTTTGGAAAAAGGGCTGGAGCAGGGATTTTTGAAAGTTACCGGCAACCATAAGGTAAAGTTTGCCCTGATGTGGGCGAATCATGATTGGGTAGATCTCTTCCCGAGGAATCCGGAAAATGGCAATGCCCCCTTGTTTTATCCGGGAATGGTAACCGCGGAGACCTTTGACCGGATGACGGAGTACATCATTGAAAACTATTTTAACCAGCCAACCTATTGGGAAATTGATGGATGTCCGTATTTCTCCATATACGAACTGTTTAAGTTTGTGGAAGGCATGGGAGGCAAGGAAAAGGCCAGGGCAGCACTTGAAAAATTCCGGGGGAAGGTCAAAAAAGCCGGGTTCAGGGACCTGCATCTGAATGCAGTGGTTTGGGGGATACAGATTCTTCCGGGTGAAACGGAATTTAAAAATCCTTCGGAACTGCTGGATTACCTTTCATTTACCAGCACCACCTCATATGTCTGGGTACACCATGCCGGGCTGGATAATTTTCCCGAAACGGAATACAAAGACCTGCAGGACAAATATTTCAATTATTGCGATAGTTATGTTAAAACGATAAAGCAGCCCTATTACCCAAATGTGACCATGGGTTGGGATGCTACCCCGCGCTGCAGTCAGGAAGTGAAATTCGCCAATTTGGGATACCCCTGCATGGCAGTCATCAAAAACAATACGCCGGAGAATTTCCGGAATGCCCTGCAAACATCAAAATCCTGGGTCGATAAAAATCTAAAGTCCAACAGGATAATAACCATCAACAGCTGGAATGAATGGACCGAGGGCAGCTTTCTGGAGCCTGAACGGAAATACGGATACCGGTATCTTGAGGTGATAAGGACGGTGTTTGGGGTGAACTAAATTCCTATTTTTTGTACAGGCCTTTCGCAGTCCGGTCTTCCAGTTTAGGTGCCGGGGTCATTTTTGCCGGGGCCACTTTCACCAGTTTCATCACTTCCTCCACCACTTTCTCTATTTGCGGATCCCTGCCCTGCACGAGGATATTGGGATCATCCCAGACCGGGAAATCAGGGGTTACCCCGATGCCTTCCCAGAACCAGTGGCCGTCATTGTCGTACAGGCGGGCATCCGGAACGGTTATGCTCCCCCCATCAATCAGTGAATGGCCGGTAGCAGGTCCTACCAGGATTCCAAGAGTACGTTCGCCGACAATTGGTCCGGCTTTCAGCTCCTGGAATGCCCAAGGGAGACCGTCGCCTCCCGATCCGGCCCATCCGTTGATCAGCATGCCTTTCGGACCGTTATTGGTCTTGATGGGCTGGGTATGGTCCATCCCATGCCGCCAGTGCAGATTATATACCACGGGCCGCTTGAGCAACTCGAGGAAACGATCGGCCAATGCACCTCCCCCGTTGAAGCGTTCATCGATGATAAATCCGTCCTTATCCAATTGCCCGTAAAACATCTTCACCAGCTCCAGTTGTCCCTGGGCCGAAGTGTTTGACATATAGATATATCCCAACTTGCCATCCGAAAGTTTTTCAACCATCTTACGGTTATTCTCAATCCACTCGAGATATCGGAGGTTCGACTCTTCACCCGGGGTCAGACATTTAACCACTATCTTCTGGCTATCGTCGGTCTTACCTGTTTTACTGACTGTTAGCGCCACAGTTTTACCCGAGAGGCCTTCGAACGGGGCGTACGGATCCATTTTAGGGTCGAGACTGATTCCGTTTACGGCCAGGATGTAATCCCCGACTCCGGCTTTGACGCCCGACTGGTCGAAAGGGGAGCGGGCATCGGTATCCCAGGCAGCCGGGGTAATGATCCGTTTGATCCGGTAACGGCCATCATTCAATTCCCAGTCGATACCAAGGAAACCTGTTGGGATCGGGCGTACCGCTTCAAGATCGCCGCCTGAGGCGTAGGTGTGTCCGGCTGCCAGTTCAGATACCAGCTGCGACTGGATATAATTGACATCCCAGCGGGTGCGTGCAAAATCGATAAGGGCTCCGTAACGTATGCGCATTTCTTTCCAATCCACGCCCTGCATGTTGGGATCATAGAAGAAATCGCGGTGCCTGCGCCAGGTATCGGTGAAAATCTGCCTCCACTCCTCACGCGGGACCAGGTCCATGACCAGGTCGCCGGTCGGAATGGGTTTTTCAATTTTCTGACCGGCAGCGGGCTGGATGATGCCGTATTTTCCCGAGCTCGATACCAGCAGGGATTTTCCATCCGCTGTCACTACTACCCGGTTCACCTCCGAAATAACCGGCTTTTCTTCACGGGAAGTCAGGTCATAGACAATGAGCGAGGAGGACCGGTCATCCGATCCGGTATTTGGAGACCGCATGTATACGATCTTCCCTTCAAAAGTCTCAACACCCCTGATATTTCCTGGCTTTGGGGGCAAGATCACCGCCCTCGATTCAATATTTTCAAAGTCAACTTTCACCACCACCTTCGAAGTATCCTTGGCTGGCTTTTTCTCTTCCTGTTCGTCATTTTTCGGACTCAGCAGCGAAGGCGCATCCTTGGTCAGGCCGAGCGCAGCGATCTCGGTGGAATTGGGATAGATCCAGGTTCCATCGCCGAGGTCGGAATATTCGGCCGACATATTCCGGTTAGTCAGATAAACCAGGTACTTGCCGTCGGTGGTGAATACCGGATTACTGTCATTGTAAAATCCACTGGTCACCTGCCGGCTTTTCCCTGACTCCATCTCATATAAGAAGATGGCATTATTATTATTGTTGAGACTCTGGGTAAAGGTGATCCATTTGGAATCCGGCGACCAGCTGATGGTGTATCCCGGAGCCCCGCCATGGCCGACGGTATAAAGTGTGTTGCCGATGGTTTCGGTCTTGCCGCTTTCTGCATCGGTTACATAAACGTTATTGGTTTCGTCGATGAAGGCGATCTTTTTACTGTCGGGTGACCAGTGCAGGGTGTAACCATATCCTTTTCCCCGTTTGGTGAGTTTTTTAAGTTGTTCCTTGTCGGTTACCGGTTGGAGCCAGATCTCGTATTCACCGTCGCGGTCGCTCCAGTAAGCGATGGTTTTCCCGTCGGGCGACCAGGCAGGGTCCCGGTCGAAAGCTCCACTCGAACGGGTGAGATTGATCACATATCCTTCGGTTACCGGTACATTGAACAATTCACCACGGGCTTCAAAAATGATCCGTTTTCCTCCGGGCGCTGCGGACATATTGCTGATCCGCGAACTTACATTCACTGAGTGGGGCATCTCGAGCGACAGGTCGGAAATCACCTGGACCTCGACCGGCTGATATTTCTGCGAGGCAAGATCCAGCATGTAAAGAACGCCGCCGGCCTCAAATACGATATCTGTTTTTCCGGCCGCCATATGCGTGATATCATAATCCTTAATTTTTGTGACCTGGACCGATTCTTTGGTTTTGGTATCATACATCCAGATATTCAATCGCATATTTTCATCGCGATCGGATAATAAATATATTTTGTCCCCAACCCATGCCGGCTTGCCATCGATTGCATCGTTTTTTGTGATATTCTCGGCAGTATTGTTTTTCAGGTCAAAAACAATGACATCCGAAGCCAGTCCGCCGCGATATCTTTTGAAGGGATAATTCTCAGTGATGCGTGTCACGTATGCCAGTTTACTGCCATCAGGAGAAAAGCTGGCCAGTATCGCATAAGGCACCTTAAGCTTTTCCGGAAATCCACCGGAAGCATCCACCAGATAAAGGTTTGTCATGGCGCCCCGTCCGCTCTCGCGAGCGGAGGTGAACAACAGCTTTTTTCCGTCGGGATGCCAGTCTACAAGCTGATCTCCGCCCGACTGATAAGTAACCCTGGTGGGCAATCCGCCCAAAGTTGGGATCACATATACATCCGCATTGCCATTGTATGAAGCCGTGTAGGCAATCGATTTGCCGTCCGGGGAAAAGCGGGGCCACGACTCTTCGCCGGGTGAATGGGTAATCTGAACCGCCGTTCCGCCGGATTTGGGCATCACCCAGATATCTCCGCCATAAACAAAGGTTATCTGATTGTCAGATACATCCATATACCTGAACAGTTTTGCGCTGATTTGTGCAAAAGAAAATTGAAATACCGATAAGGTAAGGGCAATGAGGAAGAGTTTTTTCATGGTACCGGAGGTTTATCGTATAAAGATATTCGCTTTTTATGGGTGTACAATTCTCAAACCGAATAGTGGCGAAATTGTTCTCACACCCCGTAATACTTTAATACCCTTAATGCCCTGAGGGTATTCCACCGACTCGATTTTCCGGCTTTCTCCTTTTAAATTGGCAGTCGTTGTGCAACAAATTTAATGGCCATCTGTTTGATAAGTAAAAGCTAAACAGATGAAGCTTGTGATTTTTGGAGCGAGCGGACAAACCGGCAGGTTACTGGTTGAGGAGGCGTTGGTTAAAGGCCACCAGGTTGTTGCCTATGTGAGGCGGGTTGATTCTGTCACCATGAAAAATCCGAATCTTAAACTGATTGTCGCGGGATTAGACGATGAAGTCAAATTGAGGGAGGCCGTTACCGGTGCGGATGCTTGCTTTTCAACACTCGGTGGCAATTCATTAACCCAGTCCTCACTCTGGTTTACTGAAGCGATCGACCGGATAGCCGGAATCATGGAACAGGAGGGAGTGAATCGTTTCATCTATCTTTCGAGTATCGGGGCCGGAGAGAGCCGGTACTTCATGGGACCTCTGATGCGTTTTATGATTTGCAATTTAATTCTCAAGGTTCCTTTGGCAGAACATTCGGCCAATGAGGAGCGCCTGCTGAAAAGTAACCTAAAATGGACACTGGTGCGTCCGGGCAGCTTAACCAATGGTGCCAAAACAGCCAAATTCAAACACGGAAGTGATTTTATAAAACTCAAGGGAAACGTAAAAATATCGAGGGCTGATGTCGCGGCTTTCATGATTGGCCAGGCCTCCGACACCAGATACCTTAAAAAAGGCGTCTGGCTCTACGACTAACCCTCAATATTTTTTTGTACCTTTGCACCCAATATCGGAGTCCCATCACCGGGATATTATCCGACCCCCTGCCGCGGGGGCTAATTGATTCGCAACGAAACAATTTTAAATTTTTATCATGGAATACAATAGTAATTCGGCCCGCCGGGAGGACCGTTATGGATTTGGGCTGAGGTTCCAGGCATGCAGTGATCAGGAGCTGGTGGAAGCCTTCAATCGTGAAGTGGGTAAAGAAACCTGGGTTAATGCCCGTGCCGATTATCTTTTTCACCTGCACCGCGCATTAGTCGGCCGTAACATGGATTGTTCCTCTGTGATGATTGGCCGTACCATGAACCTTCAATACAAAGCCCGTCTGGTAGAGAACAAACTGGTGGTTTAGGCCGCTCTCGTTTTTATTCCAGATAAACGCCGCTCCCGATAAAGTAATTGGTATTCGGGATCGGTTCCACATAACCGAGTTTCTTTTTCTCACCGGTGTCACCCGGCTTGATCCAGTAAAACTCTACATAGCCACCTCCGTTATAAGCCATGGCGGAGAGTTCGCGGATCACATATTTCCCCCTTGAATCCGTGTAATCGTATAGGTTCTGATCCTGCAAATTCTTTTGACGGGCATGGGCGATATTGATACATTGATAACTGTATACATAAAAATACCCCGAACTATCAGGATAGAAACTGATCGAATCGATCGCCCGACGGATGTAAGCGATCCGGGTGGAGTCGTCTTTCATATCCGTAACCGCCGCCCCGATTGAAGTGGCATACGAGTGAACATAGGCCACCGCGATCTGCTTGTTCCACTCAAGATTTTCATCGGCAGATTTGGTGCAACCGGCTCCATACAGGATAGTAAATATGAATAGGTAAGATAAAGTGGACTTCATATTTTGTTTTCTTGGCAAAATAATAAAAATAGAAGTTGCTAAGCAGAAGGAAATGTTGTGCTGTTCCCTTCAACTTGAACGGCAAAATTCAGAACTGTTCTTCGAATCTCTGAATTCTTCCTTACTTTTAACCAATTCACTCAAATGCGATAAGCAATGTCACGTTACCTGATTCTCCCTTTCATCATGACCCTGATGATTGCCGGATGTTCCACCCCGGTCCGGAATGATACGACGAAGGAGCCCCTCCTCCATCTCAAATACGAACAGAACCTCAGCTCAACTTATGAAGAGGTGATAGCGAATTATCAGAAACTCGACAGTGCCTGGCCTGAAGCCAAACTGCTCGAAGGGGGTCTTACCGACTGCGGAAAACCCCTTCACCTGTTTGTGATCAGCAAGGACCGGCAGTTTGATCCGGTAAAAATCCGGCAATCCGGCAAGCGTATCGTGCTGATAAATAATGGAATACATTCCGGAGAGCCGGAAGGGATCGAGGGAAGCATGCTGGCAGCGGATGATATCCTCAGGAACCTGGATGGAATGCGCAGCTATTTGGATAGTACGGTCATTTGCATCATCCCGGTATACAGTGTCGGGGGATTGCTTTATCAAAACCGCTGGCACCGGACCAATCAGACCGGACCAGATAACCCGGGATACCGGGGTAATTATAAAAACCTCGACCTGAACCGTGATTTTGTCAAGCTGGAAACGGAAAATGCCCGGTCATTTGTGAAGATATTCCGGGAATGGGATCCGGATGTATTCCTGGATACCCACACCACCAACGGATCCGATCACCAGTATGTGATCACCTACCTCCCGGCCCAGCATAACAGCATGCCTGATCCAGTGGGCAATTTCTTTGCCCAATCCATGATCCCCGCGCTGTATGAGAAAATGCGCGCCACCGCCTTCGAAATGATTCCATATGCCGAATGGGACGTGGTATCTCCTGAAAAAGGGATCGCCAATTACGTGCAGACACCAAGGTATTCGACAGGATATACGCAGTTATTCAACTGTCTTCCACAGATGATCGAAAACCATTGCTATAAGCCTTATGCCGACCGGGTAAAATCGATCTATCTCTTCATACTTAAACTGGTGGAATTCACCAATGAGAATGGAAGCCGGATTTCTGAAGCGCGGACAGCTTCAAAGGAGAAAGTCAAAACGCAAAAGGAGTTTGCTTTGAAATATGAGATCGATAGCTCATGCTACCGGCTGATCGAATTCAAAGGGTACCGGATGGGGCACGATAAGAGTCCGCTGACCGGTGAGGACCGCGAGATTTATGATCATAACCAGCCATTCACCATTAAGGATGTTCCGGTTTACGACAATTTCAAACCTGCAATGAAGGTCACCGCCCCGATATATTATCTGGTCCCGCAGGCCTGGAGCGAAGTGCTGGAGAGGTTGAAAATCAACAAGATAAATATGACACGTCTGGCGAAAGATACCTCTCTGACGGTGGAGGTTTATTATATTGACAGCCTGGTTTGGGACACGGAAGTAAGTAACGGGCATCATTTTCATAACAAATTCACCACCCGCAAGGAGGTTCAGACCATTCCCTATTATGCCGGTGATTATCTGGTTCCGGTAGATCAGGATGCCAATTATTTTATTGTGAACCAACTTGAACCGGAAGGCCCGGATTCCTATTTCAGGTGGAATTTCTTCGATCCCTGTCTGGAAGACCGCGAGTGGTTCTCCCCGCATCCGGTGCTGGAAGATAAAATTGCCAAATATCTCGACGAGACACCGGCATCGAGGAAGATGCTCGATGATGCCATTGCCGCCAATCCGGCCATGGCAAAGGACCGTACGGCACAGATGTATTTTGTATATATGCATTGCGGGCTATACAATAAGTGGTTAAACCGGTATCCCGTTGCCCGGGTGATGAATAGTTTGTAAGGTAAGAAAGTAAGGAATGGTCAATGTTGAATGTTGAGATTCGAGGACCAGTTTCGAATTCTGAAATTACAGATTCAAGTATTGGTTCTATCGATTTGGAGGTCTGATCTATGATGAACTATTTGACACTTAAGATTCAAAATTCAAAAGTGGTCCTGGTCCTCATCCTTGTATGTGTAACAGGTCAGCCCCTTTTGGCTCAGGTGACAGTGCGGCATCCGGTCAGGTTTGATGAATCCAAGCCCCTCAACCCACTGCTATTCAATGCACAGGCTGATACTGCAGTAAACTATCAGTCGCTTTATCCTGAGAAGCGGGAGAAAGGCATTCACCTGGTCACCAGTTTCGATGGGTTGGGTTATGGGTTTGAGGGCACTGGCGGAGCTGCCCGGATGCGTAACCCTTCGGATAATACCCTGGCCGTTGGTCCCGATCATATCATGCAAATAGTGAACTCCCGAATGGCTGTCTTTACCAAATCGGGTAAACGATTTGACAAAACAGGGCAGGTTCTTTATGGCCCGGCAGAAACCCGCGCTGTTTTCAAGGATTTTGGCGGTGCTTGCGAAAAATATAATAATGGTGATGCGGTTGCCCGATATGATCAGCTGGCCGGCCGCTGGCTGATCGTGATGCCGATTTTCAGGAAGAGTGAGGCGGGTACCTACAGCATGTGTTATGCCGTGAGCAAAACCGGCGACCCTTTTGGTCCCTATTACCGGTATGAGTTTATGCGCGAATTGTTCCCCGATTATCCCCGGCCTGCGATCTGGCCCGACGGCTATTATGTCACCACGAGTACCGGCGATCATGTGATCCAGAAACATGCAGCCGTGGTTGACCGGATGAAGATGCTTGAAGGGAAAGAAGCAACGGAACAGATGTTCATTGTCGACAGCGTTAATTTCCTGATCAACGCAGATTTGGATGGCAGGCAGCTGCCCCCGGCAGGGACTCCCAATATCATGATGGCCGCCGGCGGAACCCAGTTGATGAATATCCTGGAGGATGATGGAATAAACGTGTGGAAATTCCATGTGGATTGGATCAATCCTTCGGAAACCAGGTTGGATGGACCGGTCAAATTATCGGTTGAGCCTTACCGGTATCTGGGTGGTGGTCAGCTGACCGACTGCGTACCTCAACCCGGAACAGAGCAGAGGCTTGATGCCCAGGGGGACAAACTCATGTCGAGAATGGTGTATCGCAGAATCGGGAAAAAGCAATCTATTGTGGCCGTTCATTCAGTGGCCACCCCACCTGGTGGAGGCGGTGTCAGATGGTATGAATTCCGTTTGGACCGTAAATCAGCAGTCAAACTTTATCAGCAAGGCACCCATGCCTATGGTAGCGACTACCGGTGGATGGCCAGTCCGGCTATCGATGGAAAAGGAAATATCGGGATCGGTTATTCATTTGGCGGTTCGAACAATTTTCCGGGACAAAGGTTTGCCGGAAGACTGGCAGGTGACGCCCCCGGGGTTTTGACCATGAAGGAAACCGTATTGGTTGAAGGTGAGGCTTCCCAGCTGGGCAATAAGCGCTGGGAGGATTACACGCAAACAGCCATGGATCCGACCGATGATCTGACTATCTGGTACGTTGGCGATTATCTTAAAAAAGGTTCGAAAGATTATTCCACCCGGATAGGGGCTTTCCGGTTGGTGAGGTAAACACCCAGCAGGATAATCACCATGCAGGCGGTATGTAGAAGGGTAATGTGTTCCCCGTCGAGAAATCCCCAGCCCATGGCAAAAATAGGGATGATGTAGGTTACCGAGGTGGCAAAAACGGCTGATGTATACCGGATCAGACTGTTCATCAGCATCATGGCCAAGGCGGTACCGACGATTCCGAGGGTAGCCAATGCGAGCAAATGCATGTGCCAGCCGGGGTTTTGAAACACAGGAGTAAAATCGGTGAAAACCAGGTAGAGCAGGGCAGGAGGCCACAGGAACATGAATGACAGGGAGGTTATCTGTACGCCGGTAAGATGGGTAAGCCGGGATTTGATCACATTCACATTGGTTCCGTATAAGAGTGTGGCTAACACGATAAAAAGCGCATAGGGATTGATATTTTTGAAGGACACCCCCTCACCCAGGGAGATCAGCCAGACCGCACCGGCAAGTCCCAGTAGTAATCCGAGCACCTGCACCCATCCGGTTTTGGTTTTGAAGAATAGCATACCGGCAATCAGTGCAAAAACAGGGGTAAGCGAATTAAGGATACCCGCCACCGAACTGTCGATCCGGGTTTGTGCCAGCGTGAAAAGGAAAGCAGGGATGAAGCTCCCCATAAAACCGGCAACCATCAAACTGACTACGTCCTTTTTCTTCAGATATTTCAGGTTTCTGATCGAGAGCGGCAGGAGGACCAGGGAGGCCAGCAGTATTCTTACAGCTGCAGCCTGGTTATGGGAGAAGCTCCTGAGCCCGATCTTCATCAGGATAAAAGAACTACCCCAAACCAGGGCCAGGAGCATTACGATGAAAAACTGAAACCTTCGCTTTTCCCAGATCATTTGGTTTTCAAATTGGACGCCGGTTATTTCCGACGGATGAAATCAAGAGGCCGGTCATTGTAAACACGCGCAAAGGTGGCAATGTTTCGGTCATCTCCACTAAAGCTGTCGATTGGCTTTCTCAGATAATAATCTGCATCGGGGAGCAGCGAATTGGGATTGGGTTTGGCAAATCCATATAATCCAATGCCTGATTTTATAGCATTGATAGCCACTGTTTTGGCATCTTGTTTATTCCAATTGGCAAGGCAGGTGATCAGTCGGGTTTTCGGCCCGACCATGCTCCTGATCTCCTCAATCTTCTTCAGGTCGCCGCCTTCGTTCATCAGCCAGTCGATCTCCTGAAACATCTTGGAATTAATAATATGCGGATGGGTAATGTCGAAACAGGTCAGCCAGATTTTGCAATCGGGATTTGTTTCTTTGGCGGCCTTATGGATAACATCCCAGGTTTTTGCGATCGCCAGCCTGCTGTATGCATCATAATCGGTTTCCGATAAGCTGTCCTTGCCCGGGAAAGGTTTTCCCATCAGCTCCTGAAATCTATCCTTCTCGCTGGCCAGCCATTCGCCGCCGTTGGCAGCACGGTTCGGCTGGTAAAACCAGTCGATCATAAAACCATCGATTCCGGTTTTCCCAACGGCTTCCCGGATGGCGGTATCCAGGTATTGCAGGTATTTGCGCGTAAAGGGAATATGCTGGTCGGCAGGGATGCCATAACTGAAATCCGGGTTCTCCAAACCCCAGCGGGTATTGGAACCAATACAGTAATACCCGAATACGCTGATCCCTTCCTTATGGGCCAGCCTGACCATCTCCGGAAGGAAATCGTATTTCAGCCCGGGTTGGGCGGGGATCACCCCATTCTTGTACCAGGCATACCCGTTACAGGAAACGCAAAATGTCTGAATCGTGTTAACACCCAAATCTTTATACCATTTAATATGTTCTTTGGGAGAGGCATCTGCCCATAAGCCGGGCCTGGCGAAAGCATTCGGACCGCCTTCACCCCAATTGAAATCGAGGTTATAGGCTTTTATCGGCCCACCTTCGGTTGGCGATGGAGAGTGTGTTGTGCATGCGCTGAGGACCAATGCAACAATAATTGGAGAAAGTATTTTCATAAGCGTAAGATGATCATTTTATTATATAGTGCCCGATGTTTTTGGGTTCTTGATTTTAATCCGGTTAGATCGCGATTGAAGCAAAATGATTCCAGACGGAGATTTCATCTCTTTCCCATTGAGGAGAATGATGGAATTGGCCGGACACCTGATGTAAAAATTCGCAGTCACATATTCGGGTAATTGAATGATATACAGTTCATCACCGTTTTTATTTCTGGTGTATTCCGCCTCAATTGCACCCTTAATGGTCGGCACTTTGATTTTGCATTCTGTTAGGTTGCCCATTTGCGGTTTTATCAGCACTTTGGCAAATCCGGGTTCTGCAGGGGTGATGCCCCACAGGCACCGCGTGATGATATTGGCCGGAGCCGCGCCCCATGCATGGTTCCAGTCGGCATTGGGTTTGTACTTCATATCCCAGGCTTCCATGGTGATCGTTGATCCTGACCGGATCATGTTCCACCAGCTCCTGTCGCCGGTGGATGTCAGCAAATACAGGGCATAAGGAGCTTCTTCGGCTTCAAATAACCCTTCAAGCAGGAACTGGGCTGCATAAACGCTGCAAACCATTTCCCTGGATTTGATGAAGGCAACCACCGATTCGCGATTTTCAACCGGCACCAACCCAAATACCAGCGGGAACAGGTTGGCATGAAGGGAATAATGATCTGATCCGGAACCATCTATATAAATACCCTTTGACCTGTCCAGGAATCTTTGGTTAAAGACTTTCCTAACCGATTCTGACTTGGCAACATAAAAGAGGGAGTCTTCTCTCTTTCCCAGATAACCGGCAATGGCCGACATCACCGTCAGGTTTTTATAGTAGAAAGCATTGACCACCGTGTTGATTTCAGTCATCTGAAATCCGTCGCGTTCGCCTTCCGGCCAGTCTACAATATCCCGGATTCTCTGGGTAGTGTCGGCAAATCCCAATTCCCGCATAACCTTGCCCGTCAATTTCTTCGATTTTGTGCTGATCAGCCCGTCTTCCCGCTCAAGCTGCATCAGGGTTTTATGTTTCAAGGCTTCATAGTTTTTAGCCAGGGGCGCGATATCACCTGAATACAGGTAATCATAATAGAAAAGCAGGGCGGTTTGTAAAATCCATTCGGTTGGCCAGGTGGGATGGGTCATGAAATATTCATTCGTATTCCTGGCCATGGAATATTCATTGTCGACCGCATAATGACTTAACTGATTGATCAGTGCATCGGCTTCATAGGGAATCCTTTCACGGTCGCCGTCGATATACAGTCCGCAAAAGCTGGTTGCCTTGATGGTGTATTTGCATAAATCCCAGATTTGGTTGAGGGTGGTGTCGGAGCTGGTGAAATAACTTGCTTTATCGTTGAACCGGTAGTGGTAAGAAACCTGATTGACCGACCATCCGGTGAGCGGAACTTGGATATTCTCGATCTCGCAATACCGGAAGGGCATGATCACGCCAAAAGAATCCGGAAGGGCGACCGCAGCGGGACCGGTATTCCGCTTGTCAGCCTGAATTTTAACCGTATAGGTCTTTTGTAACGGATTAACCGGCAGAATTATTTTCTGGTAACGGATGGTTCCGCCGGGCTGCCTGTCGACCCGGATGCCGTTCACTTCTTTTTCACCCAGATGGATGATCAGGGTATCGGGATGGGCTGGCCTGAATTTCAGGACCAGGGTGCCGAAAGCATCCTTGCCGAAATCAAAATAATAGTGTTCGGGGGTGATTTCGATGACCTTCTGAGGTTGGATCAGTCTGCTGCGGAACCCGCTGTCACGCGGTACCTGCTTTTGGGGCTGCGACTGAACGGATGGCACAATTGTCATCAAAAACAAAACCAGGGAAAGGGGCCGGCACATGGATTTAAAGGTAAATCATTCCTTAATGATTTCAAGTCCTTTTAAACTAACCTTAAGCAAGAGCTCTTTCTTTAAATCTTTTAAATCCAGATAGGAAAAACCGATAGTAGTCTGTTTAATGTTCTCCGCACTTAGATTCAATAGTTCAGGATGATAAAGGTCTTTGACGAGAAACAAATGATATTCTGGAAAATCACCGGATTCTGAAACCAATAATCCAATATCATGACTAATTATTCCGGTTCCCTCCCTTTTTCCCGAACCCGGAGGATTAGAAAGAAAGAATACACTAACCGATAGTTCGTCTCCTAACATTACATATTTATAGAAACTGATTCTATAAGCAAAATTGGAGATTTCTTGGTTCTTCATTAATTCGATTCTTGTTACCTGGCAGTATGTCAACTGGCAGGAAATTACAACAAAAGCCAGGATAATTATAACTTTTTTCATTGGCAGCCTGTGTTTGCAGGTATGAATTAAACGGGTGATGATCAAAGGTGCAAAACGTTTTTGGTTTTATTAAAGTCCGGAATTATCTTGTGATTCCGGTTTCAGAGCGTTTTGAGTATTCCGGAGCATATCGGTTAATTTTGATTTTGAAAGTGAAAAATATCGGATAATTTTCATTTATCGTAATGATATCGGCACGCTAATATCCGGAGATCGTCACCTTCGGCCCTGTATACCAGCCGGTGTTCCCGGTCGATTCTCCGTGACCATAACCCGGCCAGATCATATTTGAGCGGTTCGGGTTTGCCGGTTCCCTCGTGAGGATTTGACTGAATCTCCCTGATCAGGACGTTTATTTTCCGGAGCATCTTTTTATCTTCCTTCTGCCAAAAGAGATAATCCTCCCAGGCATTCAACGAAAAAGTAATGCGTTTCATTCGCCGATCAAATCTTTTCGAACGGATTTTCCGGTGTCCATCTGTTCCATGGACTCATACAACCGTCGTGCATTTTTCCGGGAACTGAGCAAATGCATGGTTTCCATGATCGAGTTATATTCGTCCAGTGAAATGAGGACGGCCCCCCTCCCGGACCCTCTTTTGATGATCAGGGTTTCGTGGCTTTCTTCAACGGCATCGAGATATTCTTTCAGATCTTTCCTGAATTCAGTATAGTTGGCGGCTAACATGGCTGTTTATTTACGTAATTAATCAGGTACAAATATACGTACTTATTTCGAAACAGGGGCGATTTTTTTAGGTATCGGGTAACGGGTATATCCTGCTATGGGGACGGGGTCCCGGCCTTCGCCGGGATGACACTTCTCCGAAGGAAAATCAGAGCTCTTACCCCTCCCTGTTTGAGGGAGGGGCAGGGGTGGGTACCTTCCTCTGCGTCACGTGTTCCGGGGCCCCTACCTGACCACCGGGAACGCACTGATCCTCAGCCGTGCCGCACCCATCGGAACCAGCTCCACCGTTACTTCGGGCTGGGAGGAGGCCACCGGGCTATCCATCAGAACTCCGCACAGTTTGTATTGATCCAGTGTCCATTCGGGGATTTGCCTGGCTGTGGCTTCAATGGTGACCGGGACCTCGGAAAGGGTAAACGGAAAATCGGAAACCGGCCAGGGCAGGAATTTAACTTTAAACGATTTCAATGGATTGGTTTTATCCAGCACCAGTCCGAAATTCCAGTCCGATCCCGGATGGATTTCCCACGAAGGCCAGTTGGTCTTATCAACCCCTTCCTGCCATTTGGAATCGCGGACTGCTGTTTTATCGCTTTCTTTCTTTATATAATCTTCCTTGATCTTCAACGAGAATGTCAGCGGCCCGTAATTCACACTCACTGCCCGGTGGTTTTTCGTCCAGGTTGTTAATCCCAGCTGCATTGGAAGCAGAAGTTCAACCTGGTCGCCAGACTGCCAGATCCGCTTGATCCGTACGTTGCCGCCGTCAATGACTTTGGCGTTAAACTCTTTTCCATTCAATCGGACTTTTGCACTCTTGCACCATTTGGGAATCCGGAGGTATAGCGGGAAATCGGCCGGCCGGTCCATGTTCATATCGAACCGGATGATTGAATCGAACGGATAATGCGTGGTTTCCACAATTTTCACGGGGGTGCCGTCGCCTACTTTAACCCTGACGGTATTTTCAGAATAAAGAGCAGCAAAAATCCCGTTATCCGGCGTTGCCAGCCAGAGATTTTCAGCATAATAGGGCCAACCTTGGGCATGGTTATGCTGGCAACAGCGGCTGCTGAAAGGGTTCATCATCAGGAAGGGACCTGCATTATCGATTCCGGGCGAGTGATTCTGATCATCGCACAGCACCATATTCGGAGACGTCAGGTAGCGCAGCGATTTCATATCAGGCATAGTGGCG
>Ga0172379_10004830_pt1 | contig 19446 bp, 22 predicted proteins | sample GrowelOW334metaG_FD_119756 | JGI IMG/M metagenome (GOLD analysis project Ga0172379, IMG submission 119756) | Groundwater microbial communities from an aquifer near a municipal landfill in Southern Ontario, Canada - Groundwater well OW334 metaG | ecosystem: Environmental > Aquatic > Deep...
AAAAGCATTTGAAGAAAAAACCCTTTCTGAAGACGAGAAATTCGCAGCCGAGAAAAAACTTCAGGAAATTACCGATGAGTTTGTCGGAAAAATTGATGAGGTAGGGGAGAAAAAAAAGGAAGAGTTGCTTCAGGTTTAGTTGTATTCCAACTATATAATGCTACAATATGGCCACAATGGAAAGTGAGTTATTGAGGGGTGTGGCAAAAAGACTTGAGGATTTTGAGACTAAAATCGACAATATAACTTTCGTGAGACTTTCAAAAAACATTAAAGAATCCGTGGCTCAGGAGGATTTACCACGCCGTGGTTTTGCAGATGGTGTCAAAGTCGTTGCCTATCTTTGCGCTATTGCCGTACCCTATGGAGCTTCAGTTTGTGCCAGAAAGGCTATAGAGGCAGTTCTTGACAAAGACAATATTTAAAATTGTTCTTCATATTGAAAGACAGTAGATGTTTAGTAGATAATGGTTGTCTATGTTTGAAGTAATTGTTTTTATTCTTGTACTTTCTGTTTTGGTATTGGTTCACGAGTTTGGACACTTTCTTGTTGCCCGAAAAAATGGCATTTGGGTAGAAGAATTCGGAATCGGTTACCCGCCGAGAATTTGGGGAAAGAAGTTTGGGGAAACTCTTTATTCGGTAAATCTCTTGCCCTTGGGTGGGTTCGTCAGGCTTCATGGTGAACAAAGCGAAGATGAAGTTTCAAAGCCGAAACGTGCCTTTGTTAATAAAAGCAAAAAAGTCAGAGTTGGCGTTCTGGCTGCAGGTGTTTTAATGAATTTTTTATTGGCAGTAGGGTGTTTTGCAATCTTTTACAGTTTTTCAGGAGTGCCAAAACAGACAGACAAGGTAATAATCTCTGGTGTTGTTAAAGATGGTCCCGCAGACAAAGCCGGTATTAAATCTGAGGATGTGGTTTTAACGGTTGATGGTACGAAGGTTTACGGCATGGACAACTTTTCAAAATTAATTGCCGAAAGAAAAGGAAAAGAGGTCAGTATTGAAGTATTGGCAAAAGGGGAAAGTAATCCAAGATTGATAAAAATAACTCCACGTGTTGACGTTCCGGAAAACGAAGGTCCTTTAGGTGTTCTCATTACCCAAACAGAAATTTATTTCGCTCCAATTTGGCAGAGACCTTTTTTGGGAATTTATTACGGTTTCAAAGATGCACTTTTTTGGGGAAAGACAATTTTGCTGGGTCTATATACGATGGTCGTAAATATATTTAAAGGACAAGTTCCTAAGGATATCGCCGGCCCGGTTGGAATCTTTGCGATAACAACGGAAGTTGCAAAAGTGGGTATTTTACCGCTTATCAATTTTATTGGTATTTTTTCGGTCAACTTGGCAGTTGTCAATTTTCTGCCGTTTCCTGCACTTGATGGCGGAAGGTTTCTTTTTATCGTTATCGAAAAGGTATTTGGCAGAAAGGTGCTTCCGAAAGTTGAAGCGACGATTCACGCAGCGGGAATGGTTGTATTGCTATCACTTTTTGCACTGGTCACCTTTGTTGAAGTCAAAAGACTGATCATTGCCGGAAGTTTAGAAGGATTTTTGGAAAGTACACTAAAGTAGGTATTATTGGTATAATATTCTTGTTATAAATTTATGCTTCAATCAAAAATTTTTCCCAAGACAAGAAAAGATGCCCCAAAAGATGCTGAAAGCATCAACCACAAACTTCTGGTCCGTGCAGGGTTTATTGACCAACTGATGGCGGGGTCGTGGACACTGCTGCCGCTCGGGTTTAGGGTGGTCCAGAAGATTAACAATATTATCCGTGAAGAAATGAATGCAATTGGCGGTCAGGAGCTTCTCATGCCTTTAATGCACCCGAAGGAGATTTGGAACGAAAGCGGAAGATGGGAAAAAGCAAAAGATGTGATGTACCAGTTTAAAGATAGCCGTGATAAAGAGTTTGCACTTTCGTTTACCCATGAAGAGGTTGTTATGGACCTGCTTCGAAAAAATATTAAAAGTTATCAGGACCTGCCTGTTGCCATTTACCATTTCTCGACCAAATTCAGAAATGAAGCCCGTGCCAAAAGCGGAATTTTAAGAGGCCGTGAATTTATGATGAAAGATTTGTATTCAGCCCATACTACCGAAGATGACATGCTTTCCTTTTATGAAAAAGTAAAAGAGGCTTATGTAAAGATATTTACGCGACTCGGTTTTAACTTTAGGGTAACGGATGCATCCGGTGGAGTGTTTACGGAAAGGCACACACACGAATTTCAGGTTTTATGCGATACCGGTGAAGATACAATTTTTTACTGCGACAAATGTGACTGGGGAATCAATCAGGAATTAAACACAAATCCGAAGTTGGTGGGCAGTATTTGCCCCAACTGCAAGGAAGGGAAAGTATTAAGTTCAAAATCAATAGAGGTTGGAAATATCTTTCCGCTTGGAACTTGGTATGCGGAGAAAATGGGAGTGACTTTTACCGATGTCGACGGAAGTAAAAAACCGGTCTGGTTTGCGAGCTATGGAATCGGTCCGACAAGAGTACTGGGAACATTGGTTGAAGTTTCGCATGACGACAAAGGAATGGTCTGGTATCCACAGGTTGCACCGTTTGATGCACACTTGATTGAACTTAGAGGCCAAAATTCGAGCAGCAAAGCAAAAGAGATTTATGAGAAGTTGGAAAGAAGTGACATTGATGTTCTTTGGGATGATAGGGAAGTGACGGCGGGCGAAAAGTTTGCGGACGCGGATCTTATCGGAATTCCCGTAAGACTTGTCATATCGGACAAAACTGAAGGTAAGATTGAATGGAAAGAGAGAACTTCGGATAAAACTGAGATACTATCTATTGAAGAAGTGATTAAAAGATTTCAGTAAAAAGAAAGAGAACCTGCCTGGATTTGCTGCACAATTGTGAAAAAGAAAACAAAAGTATTAGTTATCGGAGGGGGAACTGGGACCTTCACAGTACTTACAGGACTTAAAAAATATCAGGAACTCGATCTTTCGGTTATTGTTTCGATGGTTGACGATGGTGGCAGTAACCGGGTAATTAGAGATGAGTTTGGACTTCTTCCTACCTCGGATATCCGCCAGTGTATTGTTGCCCTATCCCAAGAAAGGCCCGGGGATTTGTTAAGGAAACTTTTTACATATCGCTATAGCGTTGGGACTGGAATTGCCGGAATGACGTTTGGAAATCTCTTTATGGCGGCTTTGGCGGATATATATGCCGATCAGGAAACGGCAATTAAAAAAACGTGTGAATTTTTGGACGTAAAAGGAAAAATTATTCCTGTAACTTTTGACAAAACTCACCTTGTGGCAAGATATGAGAACGGTAAACAGGTAATGGGGGAGCATCTGATAGACGAGCCGAATGACGACCTTGCTAAATATAAAATTGTCGAATTGGAAGTATTTCCCCAAAGCACTGCCAATCCAACTGCTGCAAAAGAAATTATGGAAAGCGACTATATTGTTTTCGGCCCGGGAGACCTTTATACGAGCATTTTACCGAACATATTAATTCCCGGGATTGCTGAAGCTGTGAAAAAATCAAAATCTAAAAAATTGTTTGTTGTGAACTTGATGACAAAATATGGGCAGACGAATAAATACAAAAGCAGCGATTTCCTGAAAGAATTGGAAAAATACTTAGGGAGAGATGTCATAGACTATTGTCTGGTCAACAAGAGCAAAGCTTTTCCGAAGGGTATTTTGAAAAGATATAAAGCTGAAAAAGCCATACCGGTTGCCGATAATTTAAAGAGTTCCAAAAAAACGAAGGTGGTCAGGGCAGATTTTATTTCCAATGAAGTTTATGAAAAACCCGAAAGCGACGTTTTAAAAAGAAGTCTTATTCGTCATGATCCCGATAAATTAGCTAAAGCAATATTGTCGATAGTAAACCTAAATTAGTACATTCCATATTTTTTATTCCTCTTGTTCTTCTCTCCCCGTAAACATATACTAAACTCATGGATGATTGTATCTTTTGCAGGATTATAAAAGGAGAGATTCCTACCGAAATCGAGAAAGAAACAGACAGAATAGTTGTTTTTAAAGACATTCACCCCAGCGCTCCGATCCATCTTTTAATGGTACCCAAACAGCACATAAAAGACATTAGGGATGCTGAACCTTATCTTTGGGACGATATCAGGAAAGTTGCAACCGAGATAGCCGAAGAGAAAAAACTTACGGGTTTCAGGTTAGCTACAAACGCAGGGGATGCAGCTATGATTCCCCATATGCACATTCATTTTTTGGCAGGTATAACAAGTGATAGATCAGTATGATTAAGTCGGTCATTAACCAACAAATTGGTGATGCTCTAAAAGCCCATGATGAACTTCGTTTGACAACGCTTCGGATGTTATCAAGCGCACTGAATTATGAGTTTATTGCAAAACAACACGAGCTTTCCGAAGACGAGGAAATTGCCGTAGTCAGAAGAGAGATTAAAAAAAGAAATGACACGGTTGAATCGTACAAGGCCGTTTTGGACAAAGACCCGGCCCATGTACAGGAGAAGATAGACAAAGAATTAAAGGAAATTGATATTTTAAAGGAATATTTGCCTCCGGAAATGGATGAGGGCGAACTGCAAAAAATAGTGGACGATACAGTAAAAGAGATGGGCGCAACGGAGATGAAAGATATGGGAAGGGTTATTGGGGCCGTAAAAGGAAAAGTTGGAATGGCGGCCGACGGAAGCCGAATTGCGGACATGGTTAAAAAGGCGTTGAATGCTGGGTAACTCGGCCTTTTCTGCCTTCTGGATCGGGTTAAACCCGGTGCCTTCTTGTTTATGATAAAAGTCTACGTCAAAAAACAAAGAAATTTTGCAGTTTCTGCATCAAAAATAAAAAAATCTTTAAGTGAACTCTTTACAAAAGAGGGGATTGTATCTAACGCTGATGTAAACGTCGCGATTGTAGGGGAGGAAAAAATGGACAGGCTTGGAAAGAAATACCTTTCAAAAAAAGAACCGCTCCACAATGTTTTGTCATTTGTTGAATCGGAAACGGCAGGAGGTTTTGTTAACCCACCCGATGAGGTACTGCATCTTGGCGACATTGTTGTTTGTTATCCAAAAGCAGCGTTGTAAGCAGGGGAAGAAGGTGTATTTGTAGAGGAAAAAGTCATTGAACTTGTGGAACATGGGGCATATCATTTACTGGGGAAACACCACGAATAAAAAGATATTATGACTACCCTTTACCTTAAATACCGTCCACAGAAAATAAGCGAACTGGACCTGAAAGATGTCCGTGAACTGCTTTCAAAGATTATTGCAAAAGGCGACATTCCGCATGCATTTTTATTTGAAGGTCCAAGAGGATCGGGCAAGACATCTGCCGCAAGAATAATGGCAAAGGTATTAAACTGCGAACATTTATCTAAAGACAACGAACCCTGCAACGTCTGTGATCAATGTGTTTCTATTACGAAAGGAACAAACATTGATGTTATCGAACTCGATGCGGCATCACATAGAGGAATTGATGACATAAGATTAATAAAAGATTCTGTAAAACTTGCTCCGGCCAGAGCGAACAAGAAGGTGTATATCATTGACGAAGCGCACATGTTAACGACCGAAGCCTCTAACGCGCTTCTGAAGACATTAGAGGAGCCGCCAGACCATGTTGTGTTTATTTTGGCGACAACAAATCCGGAAAAACTCATCGATACAATCAAGTCCAGAACCGTTAGGGTTGTTTTTAAAAAAGCAAAGGCTTTGGAGATTGTTAAATCACTGGAAGTGGTTTTGGAGAAAGAGAAAAAGAAGTATAACGCGGCGGTATTGGAGTTGGTGTCAAAGAGCGTTGACGGTTCATTTCGTGACGCAAAGAAGCTTTTGGAAGAGCTTTTGATTAAGGATGCCGTGGACGATTTGGATAAAGCACAGGAATATATTTTAGGCAAATCCGAATTTGACGTCGATAAACTGTTTGAGGTTCTATACGCAAAAGATTTAAAAGCGGGAATTGATCTTTTAAATCGGGCAGAAAATGCAAGTGTTTCTGTAAAAACCGTCATGAGTCAAATTGTAGGCAAACTCAAAAGTCTGCTTTTTTCTGTGACAGGATTTCAGAATGATTCCACAAATAAATTTGAGAAAGAAGAAGTTTACAGGTTAACAGATATTTTTATTAAGTTTTGGAAAAAATATCAGAATGATATTTCCGAATATTTACCGCTATATTTGGCTGTTGTTAAGTGGTGTGGCGGCAATATTAATAATGCCGATGATAAGGATAATATTAAAGATAACGAGGATATAATTAACTCTAACAACAACTCTAAAACAAACCTTTCCGGAGGGGAAAAAAAAGACGAACAAGTAATCAAAAAGAGTGTGGATTTCGGGAGTGTTGCACTTACGGGGAAAAAAATCTCCGATGATATCTGGAAAGAGGTGCTTGTAAAAGTCAGGTGTAAAAATACATCAACGGAAGCCCTACTTCGCGCATCGAGACCTGTTGATTTTGACGGAAAGAGATTGATGTTAGGAGTTTTTTATAAATTCCACAAAGAAAAATTAGAAACCATTTCGCATCGCAGCTGCCTTGAAGAAACTCTAAAAGATGTTGTTGGAGAGGATGTAAAGGTCGAGTGTTTTTTGGCAGAACAACCATTTAAGAAAACTGAAGAAACTGCTCTAAACGATACCGGTGTTTCCAATGATTCAAAAAATGGTGACACCAATAGCGCGCAGGTTATTTTAACCGATGTAGTTAGTTCAGATATCGAAAAATTGGCGGATGAAGTGTTTGGAAACTAGAAAAATTATAATTAAAACGTAACGGTTTCCACTTGTAATCCTTTTCCTAGTTGTTATACTTTGTTTGTTATGTTCGACAAATTTAAACAGGCTCAAAACTTAATGAAGATGCGTTCTCAGGCAATGACTTTGAAGAAGAAGCTTGAGGAATTAACCCAGAGCGAAGAGAAAGATGGAGTCAGGGTTGTTGTTAACGGTGCTCAAGAAGTTGTAAAAATCGAAATAGACGGGCAAGACAGGCGCGATATTGTTGAGCTTATAAATAAAGCATATAAAGAGATTCAAAAAGAGGCTGCCAAGAAGATGATGGAAGAGGGTGGCGGGCTTTCGGGACTTCTTGGTGGTATGGGGCAGTAACTTCACAGGAATTCTTCTTATTAAACATAAACGGACGCATTTTTAATTGCTCTGGAATATGTGGTCGACTTGAAATAAAATCAATGTGTATGAAAATTCCGAAAGTAATATCCGATCTTGTTGATTCTTTTCAAAAACTTCCAGGTATTGGCCCAAAAAGTGCACAGAGGCTTGCTTTTTATCTCCTGCACGTTCCCCAGAGCGAATTGGATGCGTTTGCTCAGACTTTGTCGGATCTTAAGAAAAACACAAAGTTATGTTCTTTGTGTAAAAATGTCACAGAATCGGATCCTTGCGATATCTGTTTGGATGTGCAAAGAGATCAATCTGTAGTTATGGTTGTCGAACAGCCGATTGACTTGATTGCCTTCGAACGCTCGGGGAAATATCGCGGTCTTTATCATGTTTTGCATGGTGTAATAAATCCTCTGGAAAATATCGGACCCGATGAAATATTTGTCAACGAATTAATTGAGAGGGTCAATAAAAAAGAGACCGCGCTTCTCGAAGTTATACTGGCTACCAATCCGACTATGGAAGGTGATGCAACCGCAATGTATATAAACAGTAAACTTAAGGAATTATCGAGTGGAGCAAAAAAAATAAAAATTAGCAGGTTGGGAATGGGAATTCCGACGGGTGCGGATTTGGAATATGCGGATGAAGTGACACTGAAAGAAGCCATTTTGGGAAGAAGAGAAATGTAAATTATGTTGAATAATGCGTCTAAAACAAAAAGTAAAAAGGACATGGTTGGAAAGATGGCAGATACTGTTTCCGAAGAAACGGAAAAGATTGGGGAAAGTATATCAACGCAAATTTTTGGTAATAACACTGAGCAATCAAATCCAATCGCAGAGGCGATGCAGCAAAAAACCGAAGAAGAAACTGAGAAGCAAAATACTGTCAATATAAAGCGTAAGTTTATCCAAACACGCGAAGAATTGGATAGACAGCTTCACGAGATCCAGAAGCGTGATGAAGAGCAAAAAAAGACTTGGTCAGAAGAAGTCGATAGACAATTTAAAATTACCAATCCTGGTGAAGGGATGGAAGAAAAACCTGCCATTCCTCTTAGTTCAAAACCTAAGCGGGGTATGATGCGTGGAAAACCGGGTACGGCGAAAGGGGAGACTGGCCCTGAAGTCAGAAAGAGCCAACAGTAATTTTTTGTAAAAACATTGAAATTCCATTACCGTCGGGGTAGAATCATTCATAATATGAATAGTTTAGTTTTTTGTTGTCCGATGGTGCTAAATTAAATCCCTTGCGGGGGTTTGATTTAGCGCAGTAAACCGAGTAAAAGCTCGGTTTTTTTATTTCTGACGGATATGAAAGATCTGAAAAACATATTAAATATTGTCGATAACAAAAAGTTGCTTTTGGTATTTCCTCACCCGGACGATGAAAGTTTTTCGGCCGTCGGTGTTGTAACACTTGCGAAAAAACTTGGATTTAAAATTATACTTATTACCCTGACTCAGGGCGGTGCCGGAAAAATTGCGGTAAACCCTCACGGAAAATCACTTAAGGAAATCAGGGTGATGGAACTGACAAAAGCATCAAATTTATTGGGAATAGATAAGCTTATTATTAAAGATTATGGCGACGCAAAACTTAAGGTCGAGAAGGGCTGGATTAAGTGGTTGGAAAAGGAAATGTTAAAGTTAAATCCCGGTGTTGTGGTTACATACGATCATACAGGTATTTCCGGACATCCGGATCACATTACAGTCTCGCGGGTGGTAAAGAAAATAATGAAAAGGAAGGAATTTAATAAGTCTGTACTTCTCTGGCCGGCAGTCTCGGAAAAAATATCGAAATTTTTACCGGAAACCTTGAGGAAAGTACGTGTTTCTCCAGGATATGTTTATGATTTGAGGATTACCGGCGCGTTTAAGAAAATAGCGGCGGTTTTGACACACAAAAGCCAGAAGAATGGAGTCTTGAAATATCTGATAATGAATATCCTTTTCGAGCACAAAGAATGGTATCATAAAGTTGATATAAAAAAGACTTATCAATATAGGTATATAAATTTTGAAATATAAGTTTTGTATGAAGCTTTATAACACGCTAACTCGCAAAGAAGAGGAATTTAAACCAATCAATCCTCCAAATGTTGGAATCTACTCTTGTGGCCCCACAGTTTACTGGAATCAGCATATCGGTAATATGTATGCCTTTATCCAGTGGGATCTTCTTGTCAGATCCTTTAGGTATCTGGGGTATAACCCTAAATGGGTAATGAATATTACTGATGTAGGGCATATGACAGGGGATAATCTTGGGGCTGCCGATACTGGGGAGGATCGGATGGAGAAACGGGCAAAGATCGAAAACGTGTCGGTGTGGGATATAGCCGAAAAATATTTGGCGCAGTTTTTAGATAGCATAGACAAATTAAACATTAGAAGGCCGGATGTGTTATGCCGGGCAACTGAGAATATCGATGCCCAAATCGAACTTATTAAAAAAATTGAAGCCAACGGTTTTACATACCAGACGAAAATGGGACTGGTATTTGACACAAGCAAGTTTCACGATTATGCAAAATTTGCCAATTTAGATTTAAAAAAACAGGTTAAACGTGAGGACGTTGCCGATGATCCGGAAAAGAAAAATCCTTGGGATTTCTTTTTATGGGTTACCGGTCATCCTGAACATATCATGCAGTGGGATAGTCCGTGGGGGAAAGGATATCCGGGTTGGCATATAGAATGTACGGCGATGTCGACTAAATATCTAGGTGACAGTTTTGATATTCACACGGGTGGGATTGAACACATAGGAATTCATCATACAAATGAAATAGCTCAAGGCTATGGAGCGTTTGGAAAAAGCACAGCGAATTTTTGGCTTCATAATGCCTGGCTTTTGGGAAAGAAGGGAGAAAAGCTCAGTAAAAGTTTGGGAAATATTGTTACGGTTGAGGAGCTTACCGAAGAAGGATATGACCCACTGGCGTTCCGATATCTGGTATTGAGCTCTCACTATCGGAAGGGGCTTAATTTTTCCTACGAAGCTCTTGATTCCGCAGCCGAAGCATTGGGGAACTTAAAAAACATTATTTTAGACTTAAAGGAAAACAAGAATAGGACATCATTGTCAGATGATAAAATGCAAAAGATCGATGAATATAAAAATTCTTTTAAGGAAGCTCTTTCCGACAACCTTAATGTACCCAAAGCTTTGGCAGAGTTGTGGAAAGTCGTTAAGAGTAATATTCCGGCAGGTGATAAGTATGATCTTCTTTTGGATTTTGATGAGGTTTTCGGATTGGGTCTTGGCAAGGTCTCACGGGTAGAATTGAAAATTACAAATGAAATAGAAGCATTATTGGGTAAAAGAGAAGAGTATAGAAAACAAGGAAACTTTGATGAAGCCGACAATGTAAGAAAAGAGATCGAGAAAAAAGGCTATACTGTAATAGATACAAAAGAAGGAAGCACCGTAAAAATGTGATTCCTAGTGTCGAATACCTGCCATGAGCAAGAAACAGTTTTTTCTTTTAGTCTTCCTGATAATATTTTTCTCTTTTTCAGTAGCATCAGTTTTTCTGTATCTCTCGGATCGGATTGATAGAGTTGAAACGAGTGTTAATTTGTTGTCCTCTCCACAAAACTCAAATTTAACGGATGGTGATCTTGTTGAAACTACCTCAACCGACAATTGCGGCGAAATATGTAAAAAGACGGTTGAAGAGCTTGTTTCAAAAGCCGTCTCGACAATTTCGTCAAAAACCAAAGTTGTTGAAAAAGTTGCTTCGACACCCAAATCCGTAAGTACTTCATACATACCTATGGGGAGTACCTATACGACAACCTCAACAGTTTGGTATACATTGGATGATACCGGTATTTATATCGACCTTGTAAACGATTACGGTAGCAATGCTACAGTGTCGTGGGAAGCGTCTTTAAAAGTTGCACACGGAAACGGACAGGCGTATGTGCGCCTTTGGGATGATACCAACAAAATTGCCGTAAACGGAAGTGAATTGACTACAACCAACAATCCTGATTATGTTTTAGTTTCAACGGGAACATTACCTTTCTGGAAGGGGAGGAATTTATATAAAGTGCAAATTAAATCGCTTAATTCGTTTGAAGTCTCTCTTACAGGAGGTAAAATTAAGGTATCATATTAACTGTTTGAATGAGGTATTATTAGTTATGAAAAGATTACTAAATGTTTTGGTCGTGTTTGTCTTTTGCTTCGTTTTTTCGGGTTTTGCTTCCGCACAGAATGTAACCCGCGAGGAATTTTCAAAAGTATATGCTGAGTATCGTGCAAAATATGAAGATTATACAAAAGCCCACGATACTTACGTTCTCTCCAAGAAACAGTATGAGCAGTATAAGACATTGTCTGCAAAGGAGAACCTCCAAAGAGATACGCAAAACATGCTCGTAAAGCGGGACGAAGTTTTGGTTTTGTATTACAAGTCGATAATTTCGAAAACGGGAGACAGTTCAATTAGCATGCCGGAAGACAGAAAGAACGAATATACGGCAAAGTTTAATACGGAGATTTCCTGGTTGGAAGAACACAAAGGTCTTTATAAAGTAACTGATAGCCCTGAAACATTGTCTGCAAAATCGGAAGAAGTATCAAAACGTTACGTGACGTTTCAGGCAGATTTGTACAAGGGTTTGTATTATCTTGCCAGAGGGAAAGCGGAAAAGTATAGTGAACGATACAATTTTCTTTTCAACGATCTTTATTCATTGACCGAAAAAATAAAAAATGAGCAAAGGGATGCATACAAATTGAGTGACGCTAAGATTGAGATTATTGACCGTTGGTTTGGGGAAATTAACCTAAAAAATGACGAGTATTCAAAACTATTAACACGGGCCGACAGCGAGATACTCAAAGCAGTCGGGAAAGAGAGTAAGGTAACGTATGGAACGTCGATAAAAATGTTGAAGGACGCCATGGTTGTATTTACAACGAGATTGGGATATATCCAGGAAATAATTAAAGAAATAAAAGTTTCAGAGAGTGAATATTAAATTATGCAAAAATTAAATCAACAAGATAGTGTTGTAGCAACCCCTAAGACTGCTATTCAGGAATCAAAGAAGGATGTTTTTAAACCACAAGCCGGTTTAAAAGACAGCACCAATAATGTTCTCGGTGACGATAAACAAAACAGGGAGGGGAAAGATGTGGTGGCAAAAATAGTACCCGACACAAAACAGACAGAGAAACTATTTAACATTAAGGATTTAACGACCAATCTTACTCCTAAAAAAATAACGACACTGGTGGCAATAATTTTTATGGCATTATTGATAGTCGGGGCCTTATATGTGAAGTTTATTAGGAGGACCCCGATCAGGAACACTCCCGTTTTGATTAATGTTCCGTCTCCGACATACTCACCATATCAGAAATACAAGCCCTCGATTTATGCGCAGGATTCTAATTTCAAAAAGATAGACGAGGGGATCAATGTTTTAGGAAATGAAGTTAAAAACACATCCCTTGAAGAGAGTACCCTTCTTCCTCCAAGCTTGGATTTTAATGTCAATCTGAAACAGTAAAAACCTACTCGGATTTTAATTGAAGATTCCAGAAGTGTGAATAGAGACTGTTTTCTCTTGAAAGCAAATCTTTGTGAGAGCCTTCTTCAACAATTCTCCCTTTTTCCAGCACGATAATTTTATCCGCCCTTTGGATTGTCGAGAGGCGATGGGCAATGATTATTACGGTTTTTCCGTATGATGCCTTCCAGAAAGCCTCCTGGATTAACTTTTCGGACTCGGAATCGAGCTGTGACGTTGCTTCATCGAAAATAATTATTTTCGGGTCTGAAAGTATCATTCTTGCAATTGCCAGTCTCTGTTTTTGTCCGCCGGACAGTTTTATACCGCGTTCTCCAACTTGTGTTTCAAATCCTTCAGGAAGAGACAATATAAAGTCGTAAATATTGGCAATTTTAGAAGCCGCCCTGACTTCCTCATGTGTTGCATTTGGTTTAGCGTATTTGATGTTATAACCAATGGTGTTATTGAAAAGCACCGGTTCCTGAGGAACAACACCAAAGAAACTTCTCAATTGGGATTTGGTAAATTTTTTAATATCAATTCCGTCGACGGTGATTACCCCTCTATCCGGATCAAAGAAACGAAGCAAGAGTTTAGTGAACGATGTTTTACCCGCACCGGATCTTCCAATTAACGCAACGGATTGTCCCTGTCTGATTTTCAAACTAACTTCTTTTAAAGCTTTGTTTCTGTTTTTGTCATAGGCGAAGGTGACTTTCTTAAGTTCGATTTCGCCTTTAAGATTTTTTACTTTGACAGGTTTTTCGGGATCCAGAATTTTTACCTCGTTATCCAAAAGGCTGAAGTATCTCTGCATGTCCGTATAGCTTTTTGCGATATCACGAAATCCCCACACGAGTTCAAACAATTGAGGGAAAAAGCTTTGTAAGAAAGCCGCAACAAGAACAAAGTCCCCGACACTGAAGACCTTTCCGATTGTCAGTTTTAAGGAGTATAGGATGATGAAAAACATACTTCCGTTAATGACAATTCCCATGGCAAGGTCGAAGCCTCTGAATGTATAAAGGTACTTCCATACGGCCTTTTTCCAAATATTTTGAATTTGCTTGAGGCGATTTTGTTCCCAACTTTCCTTTGCAAACAACTTAACTGTTTCGAAATTAATCAGGTTGTCGACTATCACCCCCGATATTTCATCTTCATATTCATTAACCCTTCGTCTGGTTGCGATGTTAAATTTGATAAATACCCCAGTCACTAAGAGAGTGAGGACAAAGGTGAAAATAATAGCAAAAAATATTTGCAGGTTTAAATTTCTGAAGAAGTATAAAAGTACAAAAAATCGTACAAGAACATCAATAATCCGGAAATGGATGGAGAAAAACAGGTTCCAAAACGCACCATCACCTCTTTTGAAAGCACTGATTAAAGATCCCGACGATTTTGAACTGTGGAAAGCGAAATCGAGCCGATGTATGTGGCTAAAAACGGTTGACATTGCGTTGGCTCCTGCGTCGACTCCCAAGATGTCTCCAACTTGGTGCATCCCGATATTGACGAGCATTGCGGCGAATCGGAACAGTATGAAAGTTATGAGTATTTTAAGCGTCAAAACTTCATTAAAGGACGGAATTGCATCCACAAACAATTTAAAAAAATATGGAGAAATACTATCAATGATCGGCGAGGCAATAATTAAGATGACAAAAACAACAGCCCAGCCTTTCTTTTGGAAGAAGAATTTGTAAAAACGCTTAAGTATTTTAATCATGGTAACTAATTGTATACGAATGAGCGCGTTCTTTGAAGCCAAAGACACTGTTCTTTCAAAGTAATTTTTTAAGCACGAACGAATCGGAGTGTTTGACGGCTCTTGTGGTTGTAACTTTGACACCAATAAAATCGATCATCGGGAAGATGTTGCGTATCTCGTTTTGAAATTTTTCGGCAAGGTTCGCGGAATATTGGGAAAAACTCCGTTCGGTATTTGCGCATACTCTGTTTTCGTACTCTTTGACGACTTCCTGAACCTTTTCACCTGTACGGTTTAGTTCCGATTGGTATTTTTCGTTGTCCTGTGAGTATTTATCATGAATGATGCGAAATTCATCGAAAAGACCTTGATTTTCCTCGATCATTTTTTTGACATACTCTTTGTATCTGACCATAATGCCTATTTTTGCACGGAAGTGTTTATATTCCAAGAGCAAAAATTTATAATTTTTAATTAACGGTGTTTGTTATACTTTCTGTATGAAAAATAAGGGTTATAAATGTTCCGAGGCGGTTAAAGAATATATAAAAGAAAGAGAGTATTACGGTTGGAGACCGAGAGGGGAAAGGGCAGTAGGGTTCGGTAAAATTGAAAAAGGTGATTCTGTATTAGATTTATGTTGCGGAGCGGGAATGGTGGCAAGAGTTGTAAGAGAAAAAGTTGGAAATAAAGGAAAGGTTGTTGGAATTGACCAGTCTGCCGATTTTATCAAATACGCCAAAGATTTTTGTAATAGTGAAAACGTTGAATTTATTAAAGGAGATGTAGAAAAGCTTGACCGGATTGTAAAAGATCAAAAATTTAATGTAATTCTTCTTTTGGCTTCGTGGTATTGGATTAAAAATAAAAGAAGATTGTGCATTCAAGTCGGCAAGCACCTTAAAAAAGACGGAAGATTTGTTTTAAGTCTGTTATCGGACGACCTAAGCGATGAAAAAACATATGAGTTTTATTGGAAATACCGCGAGGCTTTAAAAAATGAGGTAAGGAGAGTGTGTCCGAAGCTCAACCTTTCATACTTTGACAACCTTCCTGTAATTGATAATGATTATGTCGACAAAACTGTTGCCGAATTGGCAAGCTGTGGTTTTTACTTGAAATTTTCAAACAAAATTCAGAGGACATTTTCTTTAGAAGACAAACTTTTCACATACAATAACCCGGCCAGGACGGAATGGGTAGGACCTTTTTCTCCAGATCTACGTTTAAAGATTATCAAAAGCGCGTTGAAAAAAGCTACGGTGGGACTTAGTAATTCTCAAAATCTGAAGAGAGTAACTTATTATTTAACATTCAGTTTGGATAAGATTTAATTATTTCTGGGGTTTGTATTTTAGCTTGTCTTCGGTTTTCTCCAGAGTGCCCATTTGGTTTAGAGCAGAGTAGAACCAAAGAGCTTGGTGCATTTCTTCTCCCTTTTTGGCATCGGCAAAACTGTAAAGAAGTTTCCTTTCGGGAAAAAGGATGAGACCTTGCCCTCCGAGAGGATAATCGACTCTGTTTCCGACTCCTTTTTCAATAAATTCAGAGTAACCCCCCGGGATTATAACCTCCAGTTGTCCCCAAGGCCGCATCCAAGTTCTCCAACCTACAACTTCGGTGTGTCCGCCTATGTATGCGTCAGCCGTTGAACCCCAGATTTGTCCAACTCTCGTAAGTCCGTGTGCAATATTAATTAAAGATGTGAAGTGGCTTAGTTTATCCCGCACCAGAAGATTGTAATTTGTACCACTTGTGTTTAAGGATATTTCAGTTTCTGGAGCAATCAGCGGAACTTTTTTTAACGGGCTTTCTTTATATAAATAGTCACCGGGATAGAAACCTTTACTGTCGGGTCCTATGTTTTTTACCCATTTTTTTACAGCGAGGGCATCGGTAATCATTATCCCCAGAAGTGACTTTTTGCTACTGGCAAAAAAGTCCGACATGTTTTCCAGAACGTCTTTCCTGTCCGACCTGAAAGGTATATCGGTATTTATTAATCTTCTGGTGAGAGTAAAAAACGCCCAGGGATTTTTGTCGATTGTGTTCATGACATCCTCGAGGGGTTCTCTCATTAATGTTGTTGAGCCGAATCTGATATTCCCAATAAAATGTAAGATAAGTGGTAGGTTGGAAACAACGTCATACTCGAGTTTTTTGTAAATGGGAGATTGTCCTTCAGAGACAGAGGCGGAATCCTTTCCACGTTCTCTCGATTCTCCTTTGTCGAGTTTAATTTTTGGTTGTCTAAACTTGCCGGTTTTTATAATTTGTTTTTTTAAGTCTTCAGTGGCGTCGTTTTGTTGTATGTCGCAAAGTAGTGATTTTGCCCGAAATAGAATATTTGCCCTTTCGTAACCCGCAACAGGGTAGCAGTCGAGTTTCTCGTCACCTTTTTGTTCCCAGATAGTTACAAGACCTCTGCCTGCGTCGGCTGGTTGGTTTCTTGGAGGAACTCCCTTTGAAATTAGGAAAGTATCCGGATTTTCTTTTGACCCTTTTGCCGTTCCCGTGATTCCGTAGCTTGTTACAACGTCGCTATCGTTTGGAACATGGGCAACATCTTGTCCTGCAACCAGCATGTGGGTGTGTCCGCTGACAATAGCCGTCGGTCTATCAGGATGTTCTGCCGGAGTTTCCCTATATCTTGCTCTGATTGATCCCTCGGGGCTTAATTTTGTCGACCCACTCCCGGGGTTGTGGTAAAGTTCAACACTTCCTTTTCTGTCTCCATCTTTCGTAAATATTATTTGTCCTCCTTGGTAAAGGATTGGTGTTTCGTGGTCAACAATATCTCTTACGGGATCGTGTGTGGCGTTTTTTACAGCCCACCCTTCATGACAGCCGTGTCCGGTGATCGGAATGACCTGTCCTTTTGAATCCTTTTCTTTTAAAAGTCTTCTGACAATATCCGTTTGTTCGTCAAGGTTGAAGGCAACGTTAATGGTGTTGGTGCTTATGAATTTTGGGGATACTCCATCGACGATATTTCCGTGTAGTGCCATAATACTATTTCCAGATTCGTTTACGGCATCTTTAAGACCGTCGGGATCGGAATGATCGTGTCCAAAATGGGTGTCACCGACATGGACCAGTTTAAACGGTTTTCCATCAGGGTTAATTTCAACAGGTACTTCTGAACGATAGGGGGAGATTGCTTTTTTTACGGCCTCTCTTGCTTTCAGATACGCATCGACAAATCCTTGAACTTGTTCGTTGTTTAATTCCGGATTACGTTCGATAAGCATAAGCGAGCTTGTAGCTTGAGTAATAAACTGTGGTGAGTATTGTGTAAATGGGGAGTAATTTATCTATATTTTTTCAAAATATCTATATAAGTGCCATTGATACGGATTTATTTAAACTTGACAGGTAATATATATTTATATATATATGCATCGTAAACTGCAAAAGACTGGAGGAAGGAGTCTTACAATGACTCTCCCGAAAGAATGGGTGGATAGTTCCAAACTCAAAGATAAAGATGTCGTCGATGTTTTTTACCAAAAAGACGGAAAGTTGGTTATAGAACCTACTTCTGGACACTCGAGAGAAAAAATTCCTCTGGTAAAAATAGCCGGAGAGACTATTGAGGCAGATACGGAACAACAAATTTTCAGCCATTATATTGCCGGGTCTTCTCAAATAAAAATTGAATTCCCGAAGGCTTCATATCTCGCAAAACGCCGAATAAGAAAGATTGCGGCGAAGATGATAGGGTTTGACTGTGTGGAGGAGGATGGCCGTGGCACAATCACACTTAAGAGTGTTATAGAAGAAAGTAAAATTGATGTTGTAGATAGAGTAATAAGGATGGTCGATGTTACGAGGTCAATGTTTGAAGATACTGCTTTGTATATAAAAGAAAATCTTCGGGATCTTGCAATAGACGTTATAGATAGGGACGACGAAGTAGACAAACTATACCTGAGTATACAAAGAGCATTCGGAAGTTATATTAAAAGTATGGTGAATACCAAAGTCGACTTGTCTTTGGCCGATTTCCACTGTTTTGAAATTATTAGTATCAAGGTGGAGAAGATGGCTGATTGTATTGTACGTTTGGCGCGGTATTATTTAATCTGCAAGGGTGGCAGGGTCAAACTTTCCAAAAACGACCAGAAAAATTTTGAGGAAATACTGAAAAAATTCAGTCTTCTGAAAGATGAAGTTGAAAATCTAGATGTTGAGAAGGCAAAAGAGTTTCTTGCTTGGCACCAGGCAAATGAGAAAGTTAAATTAAGAAATATGTTGGTACCAGGAAGTTATTTTCAACTTGTTTTGAACGAAGGTTTCTCAAGAATAACCGGTTATATGGCAAGTATTGCCGATGAAATCAGGACGATTAACTATGCCTACAGTAGTCAACGTTTATAGCAGCAAATTGTATTCTTTTTAAGAATTACCCTCCGTTGGAGTTTCGGCCACTTGGAAATTAACTCGGTTTTCAAAGATGCGAGCGGCCGTATCATAATTTTTTGCTGCCTTTTCCTGTTCAAGTAATGTAACTTGACCTAACTCATTTAACACATCTTGTTTTTGGGATTGTGAAATAACTTCTGGACTGAGGAATGTTAAACCCTGTGGAATTGAGATAGGCTCTGGGTTATTTAGTTGTTTGTATAAGCCATCAGCCAGGCTTCTCTGGTAAGAAGCCTGTTTTCTAAAATAATCTATTGTTTTTGAAACGGGTTCGTTCCCCCTAGCTCCGTTTAAAGCGTCAAAAACATCGGACCATTCTTGATATGCATCTTCTGCGGTTGAAGTCCCATTGTGTTCGGTCATAAGCCTGTTGGCGTTTTCTCTTTTTGCTTTTTCCCTTATTTCAAGGAAGTTAATCAGGTAAGCTTCGGTTATTTGTTCACTGTCAAGGCTTTTAAAGGTTCTTATCTCAATTTCATTGTCCTTTTCAATCCCTTCCATCCAAGGAAATATTTTTTTTACTTCCTCCGTTTTGGCGGCTCTAATTTCTTCTGTCGACCTTTTTTTATTACTTTCTTTTCCGTCTTCCATATTTTGATAATATCACAAACGTTGTTTGTAAA
>Ga0172379_10004831_pt1 | contig 19441 bp, 20 predicted proteins | sample GrowelOW334metaG_FD_119756 | JGI IMG/M metagenome (GOLD analysis project Ga0172379, IMG submission 119756) | Groundwater microbial communities from an aquifer near a municipal landfill in Southern Ontario, Canada - Groundwater well OW334 metaG | ecosystem: Environmental > Aquatic > Deep...
CCTCGGTTGATTGGGGAAGACACCTGATTTTGGCCCAGGCGAACCCGCCACCGCCGATTATCACGACGGCCGTCCACGGCTTTGACGGCACGGTGGCCGTCACCTCCACTGTGGACGGCAGGACCCAGACAGTGGGGGCGGGGCAGACCGTGTCAGCCTCTCCCCAGGGGATTGGGGCCCTCATGCCGACCCCCCCCCAGGTCTCCCAGCGCTTCCAGGCCGCAACAAACGTACCGCCCCCTGGCGGCGGTGGTGGAGGCAGCCAAGGCAGCGGCGGCAGTTCCGGCACGGGAAGCGGCAACGCCCCGGATGCAAAGACGACTTCGGATACCCCGGGGACAACATCAACCGTCACGATTGACACATCGAGCATAACCCAGCAACAGAATGTCAATGCGGAAGAAGAAAAGGCAGCCAAGAAGGAGACGGATCCCGTGACCGACCCGAAAACGAACGCCCCGGGTGCGGGTGGTTCGAGTGGGCAGAGAAAAGGCTACGGTTACTTCGCAACCCTTCTTTCAAACACCACTGACGGCACCCTCGCGGGAGCATTCGCCAGCCAGTACCGCTACGACGGTGATTCCAGTGTCTGGGCCCGGGGGCCAAATGACGCAGACTATGTCCGGGTTATCGGCGACTCGGGAGTCAAGGGCGGGGCCACTTTGAAGTGGGTAGTTTTCGACTCGGGAAACAAAAACTCGGGAGAGTTGACTTCCAGCATATCGAGCACCACCCTTGGAGAAAATGACTACATGGAATGGGGATATGCCACGATAGGGAGTACCTTTACCGTCGATGGGAAAAACTACGCCTTCAACAACCGGGCGTACTGGATTTTCGGCGGGAACATACCCTCCATGAACCTCTCAGGACAGGTAACTTACACAGGCGCCGCCTACGGCACCTACTGGTCGGCAGCGGGGGGCAAGAATATGACGGGCACCTTCAAAACCGATGTAAACTTAAACTTAACAAGCAACCAGTTGAGCAACTTCAGCCTTGATGTTTCGGGCAATGGGGCCAGTGCTTACATTCACAACGCCTCCGGAACGATCGGGAGCGACGCCGCCTTCTCCATCACCGGGGGCACTTGGAACCTGAACGGCGTTACCCCCGACTATACCACCGCCAAAGGCTCTCTCTACGGATCCCAAGGCGCCAACATGGGCGGTGTCTGGGGCATGTACAGTAGTACTACCAATACGGCGGCCGGTGGTATTTTCGGGGGGACCAATGTACAGAAAGGCCATTTTGGGGGGATGCTCCAGAAAAGCGATAACTCCTATGTGGATACGTATCTGACCACGACGATGCAGAACTTCAAATCGAACGACGCCTACGCCTTGAATTCCAGTAGCTATTCCGCCCAAATGGACGGAACGGGCGCAACAAAGAAAATGGTGGAACTGGGCACGAGCAGCGGCCAATGGCAGGCAGCGGCGGGAGCGGGTCTTCCCGTCTCGTTCGCCCAGGTCGGCGCCAATGAATATATGGAGTGGGGAACTTGGACGCAGTCAAGCGCCATGGATATAAGCGGAACGAATTATTACTTCAAGAATGAAGGGGCCTACGTCTGGGGCAGTCCGACCACAGACAGTGAAATGGCTACATTGAAGTCTAACGCGATTCAGGGAACTTACAGCGGCCCCGCCTGGGGGACCTACTTCGTTGGGAACAGCGCCGGGACTAAGTTAGACGGAACTTTCAACGGCACGGTCAATTTCGCAAGCTCGGCAGTCACCGGCTTCAACGTCGACGTGTCCGGTGGCGGAAATAACGTCAAAATCACCAACGCTACGGGAAGCTTCAGCAGTGCTACGGGTCAGCAGAGCACCTTCACCATTGACTCCGGTTCCGGCACCTGGAATATCAACAATACTACCGCCAGCACCAAGGGGGCCTCCGGGACCGTTTACGGAAACGGCACGGATAAAGGGAAATACATTGGCGGCGTCTGGCAGGCTGGCTACTCAACTGACAAAGCCGTCGGGGGGTTCCAGGGAAAGAAGTAAGGGAAAGTCCTGAATAGCCCTGTGTGACTATTACCGACGACAAGTTCACCATAGGGGGAAACAGACCGACATATCTGTTTCCCCCTATTTACATTTACGGCCAAAAGAGGTAAGAACACCCCAGCTCAATTAAGGAGGAGTCAGGATCGTGAAAAAAGAGATTAGATATTTCGTATGGATGGCCTCAGTCTTGATGATAATTTTACTGGCCCTGCCGGCTTCGGCGGCCCCCCCGAGGGCGTCGGCGGGGGGCGGGGCCATGAAGGTCGGGATGGTGGATATGCAAAAGATCCTCCGGGAGTCCAAGAATTCCCAGAAGATTCGTACCGCCTTCATGAAGGACGTGGAGAAAAAGCAGGCTGCCCTTGCCGCCAAGGAGGGGGAAGTCCGAAAGCTGGAGGAGGAATTCGGCCGCCTGGAACCCGCCGCCATGGATGCTCGGAAAAAGAAGGGTGATCAGATAAAGCACGAAATGCGGGAACTTCAGTACCTGCGCGAGGACGCGGAAGGGGAACTCAAACGCAAAGAGGTGGAAATAACCCAAAAGGTCATCGGCGAGATCATGCTGGTTGTCAGGAATTATGCCCGTAGCGAGCGCTTTACCGTTATCCTGGACCGCATGGCCGTGATTACCGCAGAAGAAAGCATCGATATCACGGGCAGGATACTAAAGCTCTACGACGCCCAGAAGAAATAAGAAACAATCACCAACCTCCCCGCAGCAGGCTGCGGGGAATATCACCCGGAGAGATTTACGGAGAAAGGAGCCGTTCGGCGGCGACGGGGATGACAAATGTCCTGGTCACCCCGGGGGGCTCCCGGAGAAAGACGATCATGAAGGGAATCGTGCCGTTCGGGGCGATCTTGTCATTGGGTACGTCGCTGCCTTGGGGATTGGCAAGCTCACGGTAAATCTGTTCTTCCGACATGATCCCCAACTCCTCATCTGTGAGCAGATTCCCGCAAAAAGCCGAGCTCTGCCGCACCGGCGTCCCGATCATATCAAAGAGTTCCCCCCCGACCTTTATCCTCGCCATGGGATAGGGAGAGGTATTCATGACAACGCCCTCGACAATGCGCATATTGCCGAGGAGGGCATTGTCGACGAAACGCTGTTTGACATCCACAACCTTGACCTGGGCAGGCCCGACCACCGGCGTCGTCATCTCCTGGGCGGTAAATGACGCCAGACCCGGGAAAAGGGCATTCAATTCTTTCATGACCACCTGACCGTATTGGGGAAACAGAAAGAGACTCCCGCCACCCGCCACGAGGACCAGCATGATCGCTCCCAAGGCCAAAACCCATATTCTCTTAGCAGGCGGCCGGGTTTGGAAGACCTCGGAGATCTCGGTAAGGTCATCGGGTTCAGGTGCTTCGGATCTGGAGAGATCTCTCATATCCACCGTTTTCGCAGCCCCAGGAGCGATCTGATCCGGGTCCTCGGACTTGTCTGCCCCCACCAAGCCGGAAAGGGGCTCCCCCAGGCTGGAAAGGGGGGGATGCTGAAAAAACACCTTCTGGCAACGGGTACAGCGGACCCAGACGCCATCCTGGGGAATCCTGGTTTCATCAAAATGGTATTTTGTTCGACAGATTCGGCATTGAATAATCATAAGCCCTCTACAAATTCGTCACGATGTAAACATCCGGGAAAAATCTTGCCTGCTCGTTAAAGTCGAGACCATAGCCGACCACAAAACCGTCGTCAATGGTAAAGCCCACGTAATCCGCTTCGAAGACAACCTTGCGGCGCAACCTCTTATCCATGAAGGCGCATACCCTCAGGGAACGAGGACCCCTCTCCTTAAAGGCCTGGACGAGATAAGACAGGGTCAGGCCCGTATCCACGATATCCTCGACGATCAAGACATCCCTGTCTTTAATCTCCATTTCAATGTCCTTGGTAATGACGATCTGACCGGAACTTGCCGATCCCGATCCGTAGCTCGCCAATCTCGCAAAATCGATAACGCAGGGGATCTGGAGGCGGCGGATAAGATCGGCCATAAAGATGAAGGCCCCTTTGAGGACGCCGACGACGACCAGCTCTTTACCGGCGTAATCCCGGGAAATGTCGGCGGCGAGTTCCGTAATGCGCTGATTGATGTCATCCCGGGAGAAGAGAATCTCCTTTTCCATACCTTCCATTTATCCCCCCTACAGAGCCGTTTCTGCTTCAGATAACGGGATGGATGCTAATCGACAGAGCATCTTTTGTCAATGATTAATCATGACAAATCACGGGTTATACTGATAGGCGCGGATAAAGGCATCCAGATGGCTCTGAATCAGGTCTTCCGCCTGACGGAGGTCCGCCCGGCTGCGAAAATCGGAGGTCAGGCTCAGGAATATCCTGTCAAACCGGGATTTTTCCGAACCAAGGGCCTCGTAATCGATATGATTGATCATGTACTGGGAACCGTCAAAGTAGTATTTCCCCAGGCGATGCACATCGGCGGAACGGAAAGGCCAGGATAGCTTCAGATCAAAGAAGGCCAAGGCCTTTTCACGGAGGAGGCCGTCTTTGAAGCGTTCCGGCGACGGCGTCTCATAGACCCCGTCGCTGACCAACTGAAAATATGATTTGACCAGATCGATATCCGTAATGACAAGTCCGAAGAGGTACCAGTCAGTAATGATATTCAGGAGGGCCTGTTTTTCTTCCCCGGAGATATAGTGATAACTTGGGCAGAAATGACCATCGCAGAGTTCGCGACCGTAAAAGGAAACCCCCCGGTGATCGGCGCCGTCATTCTGGAGGGGGTGGAGAAGACAGCCGACGCGCTTTTCGCCCGCATCGAGAAATCCCAGATATTCGCAGCAATAGATGACCTCGTAACGCTTTGCCATGTCTTCGGTCGCCTGAATCATGCGGGAGAAAACCTGAAGACCCTCCGGGGATTTGTCGGCATGGCGAAATAGTTTCGTTCGACCTCTCAGCCGCAGCGTCAGGGATTCCCGGGATGAGTCGGCGTAGTTGTAGAGGCCGCAGCAGGCGCCGCAGGATTTTCCTGCGTCGGGCTGACAGAGGTGGGGGTCGGAAATTTTCATCATTCCAAAACTGATGACCTCGCAAAAAAGTCAAAACAATGGTCATAATCGACGGCTTCGTAAAAAGATCCGCAGGCGAGGCGCGCAAGTCCTGGGGAATGAGGCATACTTGTCGTACGCCGCAGTAAGCCTGCCCCGTACTTGATACGGGGAAGGATGCAGAGCAACGCAGCACCCGGACTTTTTACGAAGCCGTCACAGCTACTCGAAAACGACGGTCTTGGAACCGTAGGCCAGGAGCCGGTTTTCCAGGTGCAGGCGGACGGCTTTGGCCAGCACGGTCCTTTCCAGGTCCCGGCTTTTCAGCTTGATATCATCCAGGGCATCCCGATGGCTGATCTTGATGACATCCTGGGCGATAATCGGTCCATCGTCAAGTTGCTCCGTCACGTAATGGCTCGTAGCGCCGATGATCTTCACCCCCCGGTCGTAGGCCTGCTGATAGGGATGGGCGCCGGCAAAGGCGGGAAGAAAAGAATGGTGAATGTTGATAATTTTGTTCGGGTATTCCTCAACGAACCGGTTCGACAGGACCTGCATGTACCTGGCAAGGACAATCAGATCGATATTGTGTTTCCTGATTTCCTCGATCTGCCGTTGTTCCTGATCCGCCTTATTTTCCGGGGTAATGGGAAAGTGCATAAACTTCAAGCCAAACTGCTCGATCATTGGTTTAACATCGAGATGATTGCTGATGACAAGGGGGATCTCCGCCCGGATTTCTCCCAGCCGGCGTCTCAGAATCAGGTCGTAGAGGCAATGGGGATGGCGGGATACGAAAATTGCCAGGCGGGGAACCGCATCGGTGAAATGCAGCTCCCAGGTCATATCGAACTGGCTGGCTACATGCTTGAAGACCAGGGCGATCTCCTCACGGGGAATGACAAAGCCGTTTAGTTCCCATTCGATCCGCATGAAAAAGATCTTTCTTGTCACCGACGTATGCTGCGCCGCATGGACAATGTTTCCGTTGTGGCGATAAATAAAGTTGGAGATATTATAGACTAGCCCCTTCTGGTCTTGACAGGAGAGCAATAAAATGGCATTGGCGCTCTTTTCTTCGGTCATGACTTCCTCACATTTGTTCCCTCGCCGGGAATGATGGGTGCTATATATGAGGATTGACATTGCAGGTCAAGATTAAAGATGCTAAGAGGCAACGAATCTCAAGGAAGGTGCGTCGCTATGAAACATATTGAAAATTTAAACCTTCCCAACGGTCTGACCCTTCATATATGGGATGTCTCCCGTCAGATTGCCGCGGATACGGTCAAGGTGGAACTGGTCATCAAAATGGATGTGGCCTTCGAAATCTCCTATTTTGAGGAGGAGGATCACTATTTAAAGACCCGCCGGGTCTTCGGACCTGTTGCCAACTACGAATACCGGAAGGAACGGACCTTCGTGCATAACGCCGAAACTGAAACAGTCTTGCGGAATCTTCTCGACGACTTCAAGAAGGACGCCCTGCCCTATCTGAGCAAGGACGAATTCCCCCGGAAATTTTCCCAATCCAAGTACCGAGAAATCATTCAGAACTGGTATAAATACAAAGACCGCCTCGGAAACACATAATATATCTCATGCCTGATTATCAAAAAACACTGGAAGACATCCTTCTCACCGTCTCCAAACCCAGCCGCTACATCGGCGGGGAGATCAACGCCGTCCACAAGGATCGGCATGCCTGCCGGCTCAGCGTTGCCCTTGCCTTCCCGGATACCTACGAAGTCGGGATGTCCCACCTGGGCATCCAGATCTTATATGAGATTTTGAACGGGCAGGACGAAATCGTCGCCGAGCGCTGTTTCGCCCCCTGGCCCGACATGGAAGGTCAGATGCGCCGCCACGGCATTCTCCTCCACACCCTCGAATCCAGGACTCCCTTGCAGGCATTTGATATGGTTGGGTTTTCCCTTCAATACGAGCTTTCCTTCACGAATGTCCTCACCATGCTCGAGCTGGGCGGTATCCCCCTTCGCAGTGAAGACAGAAGGGATGGAGACCCGATCGTGATCGCCGGGGGGCCCTGCTGTTTCAACCCCGCCCCCATGTCCGCCTTTATGGACGCCTTCGTCATCGGCGAAGGGGAAGAGGTCATCCTGGAGATTGCCGACGCCATGATCAGGGAAAAGGGAAGGGGCAGCCGCAGGGACATGGTCCTTGCCGCCCTTGCCGATATTGAAGGGGTCTATGTCCCCTCCGTTCATAAACCCGGCCGGAAGATCGGGAAACGGATTATCGCCGATCTGAACGCCTGGACAGGGCCGGTAAAACCGCTGACCCCCCTGATGAAAACCATTCACGACCGGGTAGTGCTGGAGATTGCCCGGGGCTGCACCAGGGGCTGCCGGTTCTGCCAGGCCGGGATGGTCTGGCGTCCGGTCAGAGAAAGGCACCCCGCCCTCCTTCAAAATATGGCCGACGCCATGCTCGCCGCCACCGGACAGGAAGAGCTGTCCCTCCTGTCCCTGAGCTCCGGCGATTATTCCTGCATCGAGACCCTCCTGCCGGCGCTGATGGATCGATATTACGCCCGGCGCATTGCCCTGGCCCTGCCCTCCCTGCGCGTCGAGACCCTGAGCAGCTCCCTCATCGAGGCCATCAAGCGGGTACGAAAAACGAGTTTCACCCTGGCCCCCGAAGCGGGAACCCAGCGTCTGAGAAATTCCATCAACAAGGGAAACACGGAAGAGGACCTTTTAAAAACCTCGGCACTGGTCTTTGACGCGGGGTGGCGGGCGGTCAAGCTCTATTTCATGATCGGTCTCCCGGGAGAGGAAGCAGAGGACCTGGAGGGAATAGCGTCTCTGGCCCATAAGGTGCTGCGGACATCGAAAAACCGTGGGCAGGTCACGGTCAGCCTTTCCACTTTCGTACCCAAACCCCACACGCCTTTTCAGTGGCAGAGGCAGATCGGCCTGGAAGAAATCTTCGAGAAGCAGTCCTTTTTCAAATCCCGATTGCGCCATCGCAACATCCAGATCAAGTGGAACGACGCCCGGATGAGCCTTCTCGAAGGGCTGTTTTCACGGGGAGACGAATCCCTTGGCCCACTGATTGAAACCGCTTACCGCCTGGGTTGCCGTTTCGACGGCTGGAGCGACCAATTCCGCAATGATCACTGGGAAAATGCCATAGCCCAGCTCGGAATCGAACCAGCCGCATTTCTTTGCGAGCGCCCCCCGGAGGCGCCTTTCCCCTGGGACCATATCGACTGCGGTCTCGACCGTCAATTCCTCCTGGAAGAGGCGCAAAAGGCCCATAATGAAACTCTGACGGCGGACTGCCGCCTTGACGGCTGCTATCAATGCGGCGTCTGCGACCATATCGACATCCGGTCCGTCCGCGCCGAGGAAGAAGCGGCGGGAGCGCCCGCCCCCATCGGTGACACCACCCCCGCCGCTGAACCGGCCACCCGGAAAGAGGTTTCCATTTCTACAGATTCCCGCCGGTTCCGATTAAGCTTCACGAAAAAGGGCCTGTCCCGCTATCTGTCTCACCTGGAGAGCGCCTCCGCCCTGACCCGGGGTATAGTCCAGAGCGGCCTGCAGTTCATCTATTCGGAGGGTTTCCACCCCCATCCCAAGATCTCTTTTGCCGTCGCCACCGCCGTCGGACTGGAAAGCGAAGGGGAATATTGCGACATCCAGATTATCAAGCCAACCGCGGCAGTAGCAGCGCTGCGGGAACGGATCAATCGTTATCTTCCCGAAGGGATGGCGGTGTTTGAAATGGTGGAGCTTCCCCAGGCCGCCCGCTCCCTGACCGAATTGATCCGTGGTTTCCAATATCGGGCTCTCCTGCCGGACACCCTTGACGAAGGGAGGCTGGTTCATCTGGAAGAACATATAGATGCTTTTTTAAGGGCCCAACAATTTACCATCACGAAGACCATCAAGGACCGGACGGTGATCAGGGATATCCGTCCCCTCGTATCCTATCTTGCCTTTGATCGCTCCACCCGCGAGATTATAATGGACGTCCGTTTCAGTCATAAGGGCGCTGTCCGTGCCGAGGACATTCTTGTCCATGCCCTTTGCCTGGATGTTGCCACGGCACTCGAAACCAGGGTGACGAAAAGGGCAACTTTTTTTGTTGACAAATAAATGCCTTTTCGAGTAGATAACCTGTTCAAAATTTTTCAACAAGGATGAAACGATGTACGCAGTGATAAAAACAGGCGGAAAGCAGCATCGGGTTTCCGTGGGAGACATGGTTGCCATAGAGAAGCTCGAAGGAAGCAAGGGAGATACGGTGGTATTTGACAACGTCCTGATGGTCGCAACGGACGAGGCGATCCGCATCGGAACCCCTACGGTAAGCGGGGCAAAGGTGGTGGGAGAAATCGTAGCCCAGACAAAGGCCGAGAAGATTGCCGTCTTCCACATGAAACGGCGGAAGGGTTTCAAGAAAAAAACTGGCCATCGCCAGCCGCTGACCCGGATGGTTATTCGGGACATTTCATTTTAAAGGGAAGGGGAGCGATTCATGGCACATAAAAAGGGACAGGGAAGTTCACGGAACGGCCGGGACAGTAACTCCCAGCGTCGGGGTGTGAAGGTCTTCGGCGGTCAGGCAATCAACGCTGGTGGAATTATCATCCGGCAAGTCGGAACAAAGGTGCACCCCGGCAAGAACGTCGGCCTCGGCAGGGACTACACCATTTTCGCCAAGATTGACGGCGTCGTTAAATTTGAAAGGCTCGACAAAACAAGAAAAAAGGTAAGTGTCTACGCGGCATAGACGTTATCGTCGGCCCTGAAGTGGACACAGCATCCCATAGCGGGTATAGCGTAAAAACTATTACCATCAAAAGGCGCTTGATATGAGCGCCTTTATTTTTTTATGAAATTTATCGACGAAGCAAAAATATTCATCCAGGCGGGCCATGGCGGTCGCGGTTGCGTGAGCTTTCGGCGCGAAAAGTTTGTCCCCATGGGGGGGCCGAACGGCGGCGACGGGGGCAAAGGAGGGGATATAACCTTCTACGCCTCCCACAATCTCGCCACCCTCCTCGACTTTAGATACCGTCCGCGCCACTCGGCCCCTAACGGTGCAAAAGGCGAGGGGAACAATCGGACGGGTCACAGTGGGGAGGATGTCGAGATCGGCATTCCCGTCGGCACCGTCATCAAAGAAGCCGAAAGTCAGACAATACTCGCCGATCTTACCCGTGACGGTCAGCGGTTTATCGCCGCCCGGGGAGGCATCGGGGGCAAGGGCAACGCCCATTTCACATCCTCCACAAATCGTGCCCCCCGCTTTGCCCAGGATGGCATGCCCGGCGAGGAGCGATGGATCATTCTCGAACTTAAGCTATTGGCTGATGTAGGAATCATCGGCCGCCCCAACGTAGGCAAATCGACATTTATATCCAGAGTTTCGGCGGCCCGTCCGAAGATCGCCGATTATCCGTTTACCACCCTTGTTCCCAACCTTGGCGTCGTTTCTTATGGACAGAATCAGGGTTTCGTCATCGCCGATATTCCCGGCCTGATCACCGGGGCCCACACCGGTGCGGGCATGGGCGTCCAATTTCTGAAACACGTGGAACGGACATCAATTCTTCTTCATATACTTGATATTTCAGGTGAAGATTACCAGGGGGCATGGGATCTCTATGAATCCATCAACCGGGAACTGGGGCTCTTCAATACCACCTTGATGGACAAACCGCAGATTGTTGCCATTAACAAGACCGACCTGCCTGTTACCAGGGAGAGGATGAAAAAAGACATTGACATCTTTCGCGAAAAGGGAATAGAAATACTAACTTTTTCAGCAGTTACGGGTGAAGGCCTCGACGAAATACTCGGTCGGATCACGAAGCAATTAGAGCGAACCACCCGGGCACAGGAAGAGCAGGGAGGGGGAAGGGAAGCCTGATGACGAGAAAGGAAATCCTTAAGGACGTCAAAAAAGTCCTGATCAAGATCGGCAGCGCCGTCCTGTCGGGAGATAACGGTCTTGATCTGAATATCATTGAACAGCTTGTCGATGACATGGTGGACCTGAAAAAACGCGGATATAACATCGCCATCGTCACCTCCGGGGCGATCGCCTCGGGAAAACACCGGATGGGCATCAGCGGTCCGTTGAAAAGCATGCCCCAGAAACAGGCCGCCGCCGCTATTGGTCAGGGACGGCTCATGCGCGTCTATTCCAACGCCTTTGGCAAGCACGGCATCTACGTCGCCCAAATCCTCCTTACCATGAGCGATCTTACGGATCGGAAGCGCTTCCTTAATATCCGCAATACCCTGACCACCCTGATGGAGTGGGGAGTGATACCCATCATCAACGAAAATGATACCGTCGCCGTCGATGAAATCAAATTCGGAGACAACGACCAGCTTGCCGCCATGATCGCCAATATTACGGAAACCCATCTCCTGATCAACCTGACCAACACCGACGGTCTCTATGACCGTAATCCGAACCGGTCCAAAAAGGCCAAGGTCATCCCTATCGTCAGCGAGATCTCCGATGTGATCGAGCAGGCCGCAACGGATGAAACCTCCGATGTCGGTTCGGGAGGCATGAAAAGTAAAGTCCTGGCCGCCAAGAAAGTCACGGCCTTCGGCATCCCCTATATCATCGCTGCGGGTAAGGAAAAGGGAGTCCTCAGGGATCTCTGCGCCGGAAAAGAGCGGGGCACCCTCTTTCTGCCTATGAAAGAGCATCTCAACAGCCGTAAATACTGGATTGCCTTCACTCTCAGGTCCCGGGGGAAGCTGACTGTGGATGACGGCGCGAAAACGGCCCTCGTCGAAGAGGGAAAAAGTCTTCTCCCTTCCGGCGTCATTGATGTAGAAGGGGATTTCCATGTCGGCGATCCCGTCCTCTGTTTAGACACCGGCGGAAAAATCCTCGCCAAGGGACTCACCAACTATGGAGCGGAAGAGGTTCGAAAGATCATGGGACTCAAGACCTCCAGGATTCAGCAGGTGTTGGGCTATAAAGACTACGACGAGGTGATTCACCGGGATAATATGGCGGTGGATAAAGAACTCCAGCACAAATAGGCACAGACCTTTACTTCTGAAAATGCCGGCATCTCCCTCCCCTTTGGGCACTCAAGTTATGACTACTTTGACAAAATGATTATTAAATTGTACTTGTTGACAAGCAGGGGCAAATAGTCTTTATTTATCGTGACATAAAAAGAGGCAAATCATGTACGAAGTTACGATCAAGAAATCTTTCTCCGCCGCCCATGTCCTCAAGGAGATCGGCGGCAAGTGCGAAGACCTTCATGGACATAATTTCCTCGTCGAGGTTACAGTGGCGGGCGACACTTTAAACGGGGAGGAGCTCCTCATTGATTTTCGGGACCTGAAAAAGTGGACCAACGAGATTCTTGATCATCTTGATCATAAATACTTGAATGAAGTCGAGTTTTTCAAGGACATAAACCCCTCTTCGGAGCGGGTCGCGAAGTTTATTTATGATCTCCTGACGAAAAGAATACAAACCCTGAAAGTGGGCCTGACGGTTTCCAGAGTGACCGTATGGGAATCGGACAACGCCCGGGTGACGTACACGGCATGATCGACGTACAAAACCTCAAGGATCATCGGAACATTGAGATCACCAAGGTGGGTGTGAAGGGGATCAAGTATCCCATCATCGTCCTCGACCGCGCCCTGGGAACCCAGGCGGTGAACGCCGCGATCAACATGTATGTCAACCTGCCCCATCATTTCAAGGGGGCCCACATGAGCCGCTTCATTGAAATCCTCAATGAATTCAGGGGCCGGATCAACATCAAGACCTTTCATCTGATCCTGGAAAAGACGCGACAGAAACTCAAGGCCCAATCAGCCCACATGGAAATCGTATTCCCTTACTTCATTGAGAAAGCGGCGCCCGTAACAGGGGCAAAAAGCCTGATGGAGTATAAATGCATGTTTTGCGGCGCCCTCAATGACAATGGTATAGACTTTCAGGTAGGTGTAATCGTGCCGGTGACGACGGTCTGCCCCTGTTCCAAGGAGATCAGTAATATGGGGGCCCATAATCAGCGCAGCATCGTCACGGTCAAGGTGCGTTTCAGGAAATTCTTCTGGATCGAGGACCTCATCCGCATCGTCGAAGAATCAGCGAGCGGCGAGGTGTATTCCCTCCTCAAGCGGCCGGATGAAAAATTCGTTACCGAACGGGCCTATGAAAATCCCATGTTCGTCGAGGATGTCGTCCGGAATGTCGCCGCCCGTCTGAAGGCACATGAAAATTTCCCCTCCTACACGGTGGAGGCGGAGAATCACGAAAGTATCCATAATCATAGCGCCTACGCCTATGTAGAGGGAGACTCATGATGACGATGAAAAATTATTTCAATATCTACCGGCATGGTTTCATCCGTGCGGCCGTATGCGTCCCGGAAGTGAAGGTGGCGGATACGGAATTTAACGTCAAGTCCACCCTGAAGATGGCCCGTAAGGCTGCGGATAACCACGCCGTCTTCGCCCTCTTCCCGGAACTGGGGATCTCGGCCTATTCCAATGAAGACCTGTTCCACCAGGACGCCCTTCTCCATGCCGTCCAGGCGGCGCTACAGCAAATAGTCGCGGCTTCACGGAAACTGAAGCTCATCGTCGTGGTCGGCGCTCCTCTACAGGCGGATAACCGCCTGTACAACTGTGGAGTGGTGATATACAGGGGACGTATCCTGGGTGCGGCCGTCAAATCTTATTTGCCCAATTACCGGGAATTTTATGAACGCCGCCAGTTTACACCGGCGGAGGAAGCCCTGACAAAGACCATCGATCTTTGCGGCCAGCAAGACATCCCCTTCGGGGCTGATCTTCTTTTCCACGTTCGGAATATACCCCATTTTAAATTTTTTATCGAAATCTGCGAGGATGTCTGGGTCCCGATTCCCCCGTCAAGTTTTGCCGCCATGGCCGGAGCGACCCTGATCGGCAACCTGTCGGCATCCAATATCACCATCGGGAAATCGGAATACCGCCAGAGCCTCGCCGCCAACCAGTCGGCCCGCTGTGTAGCCGCCTATCTTTATGCGGCGGCAGGACCGGGGGAATCGACAACGGACCTTGCCTGGGACGGCCACGCCATGATCCATGAAAACGGCAATCTCCTCGCTGAATCGACGCGCTTTTCACAACAGCCTCAGGTAATCTACTCGGATATCGATCTCGACCGCCTGGCCCAGGATAGAATGCGCCTCACCAGCTTCAGCCAGAACGCCCGGACCCACCGGGACCGGATAACTACTTTCCGACATATTGACTTCACAGTGGACCTCCCGGAGGCACAACGTATCCTCCTTGAACGCGAATATCCCCGCTACCCCTATATTCCCGCCGATGCGAGCAGGCGTGATCAGCGCTGCTACGAGGCCTACAACATCCAGGTTCAGGGACTGGCGAAGCGACTTCAGGCTTCGGGAATAAAAAATATCGTAATCGGTGTCTCCGGAGGACTCGATTCGACCCATGCCTTGATCGTCGCAGCCCGGACTATGGATCTTCTCAAGTGGCCCCGCACCAATATCAAGGCTTATACAATGCCGGGATTTGCAACCACGAACAAGACTTACACCAACTCCTTCCGGCTGATGAAGGTCCTGGGGGTGGAAGCCAATGAAATCGATATCAGGCCCAGTTGCCTGCAAATGCTGAAAGATGTCGGCCACCCCTTTGCAAAAGGAAAACCTGTTTATGATGTGACGTTTGAAAATATCCAGGCCGGGGAGAGGACTTCCCATCTGTTCCGTCTGGCCAACATGCGGAAAGCCTTGGTGGTGGGAACGGGAGACCTCAGCGAACTGGCCCTGGGCTGGTGTACTTACGGCGTCGGGGATCATATGTCCCATTACAATGTCAATGCCAGCGTCCCCAAGACGCTCATCCAGCATCTTATCCGCTGGGTGGCGGATTCCGTTGTCTTCTCGAAGGAGACATCAGCGATTCTTGTCGATATCCTTGCCACGGAGATCAGTCCGGAACTTATCCCCGGGTCGGAGGACGCCCAACCGGCGCAAAAAACCGAAGCGGTCATCGGCCCCTATGAACTCCAGGACTTCCATAATTTTTACATTACCCGCTTTGGTTATCTGCCCACCAAAATCGCCTTTATGGCCTATTGTACCTGGCGGGACGGCAACCGGGGCCTCTGGCCGAATATTCCGGAAGACAAACGCCATCAGTACGTAATCGGAGAGATCAAGCATTGGCTGGAGGTGTACCTCTATCGCTTTTTTAAAACCAGTCAGTTTAAGCGCTCCTGCATCCCCAACAGTCCCAAGGTTGGTTCCGGGGGGTCTTTGTCTCCCCGGGGCGATTATCGGGCCCCCAGCGACAGTGAGGCCGCCGTCTGGCTGGAAAACGCAAAACTTATACCCGACAAAGACGAGGACGAGGACGAAACACCATGAAGAGGCAGCAATTCAAGGATTTTGACGCCACGGAACTCTTTTGTCCCCATTGCCGCCGGGCCGTACCCGTACGGAAGCGGCTGCTCCTTGTCCTATCCGAGGGGGAAAAGTACGACTATACCTGTGTTTTCTGCGGAACCTCCGCAGGGGAGAAACTAGTGAAGGAAACGGATGGCATGAAAATCCTGCTCAGGTAAAATTGCATAAAAAAAGGCCGCTGCTTGGGAAAGCAGCGGCCCTCGTTTTTCTCTTTAAAGGTTAATTAACGCCCGATGACATAACGGTAGGGATCGATCTGATCGCGGAGGATGGACAGCTCCGTCTCGCTTGGGCCGGCATTCTCGACGATCTTCGCGGCCTTAAGGAGCTCGAAGCCGCAATTATCCTGCACGTCCTTCTCGGAATAGCCGGGATTGACGGCGATGATCCGCATCCGCTTGGATGCCGGTTCAAAGTCCATAACGGCCATGTTGGTGATAATTTTGTAAGGACCGGCACCCAGGGGCAGACCGGATTTCGAGCGGGAATCGCCACCCTCCAGCCAGCCCGGCGTGGTAACGTAAGAGCACTTTTCCGTAAAACGCTTGGGGTCCTGCGGGGTCATGACCATCATGCGCCAGCAGAAGGAACCGAAGTCGTTGGCCCCGCCGCTCCCGGGGAAGCGGACCTTGGGTTTCTGGTGATCGTTGCCGATCCGGGTGGAATTCAGGTTTCCATACATATCGATCTGCGCTCCGCCGAGGAATGTATAGTCAAGCTGTCCGCGGCAGGCGGTTTCCATAATTTCCGCCATGCTGGCAGCCATAAGGGCCTTCCAGGTCGTCCGGGAGTCACCGACGGAAATCGGCATCTCCGGAATCAACGGGGCCGCCCCACCCGCCTCGAAAAGAATCACGAGATTGGGGGACTTCGTCTTTTGTGCAAGCATGGCAGCGGCACAGGGGGCGCCGGTCCCAACACCAACGCTGGAACCGTCTTCCAACTCCCTCGCAGCCGTACAAATCATCAACTCCATTGTGTTATAGTTAGCCATAATTCGTATTTATCCTCCTTTCTATGCCCTGGCGCCGACAAACAGCCACTCTTTTTGTCTGAGCCTTTGCATCTTGGCAATGCCGCCGTTTCTTTCGATGTACTCAAAGTGATCCTTCACACCGTAGATGTTTTTGTCGAGGAACGCCTTGAACTCTTCCGGATCCTTCTCCACCTTCAGCCATTCCCGGAGATGGTCCTCATCCGAGAAATACTCGCCATACATGTTGCCGGGATAGCATCCATAGGGTACTTCGACCAGGGCATCGACGCACCAGTAGGGGATAAATGTCGAGGTAGGATCTCTGCGGATTTCGTCGTTGGTGATCAGACGCTCGCAGGTCACGATAAGTTTTTTCGAGGAACGGGCAATGTCATAGTCCGACATGAGAATGCCTTTGGTCCGGCAGTTGCCGTACATGTCCGCCTCATGGACATGAATGAGTCCTACATCCGAGTACAGGGCGGGGACGAGAGCATAATTTGTTCCCGTGAAGGGGCACTTCACCTTCTTGGCGCCGCTGTATTTGAAGGTATCCGTACCCATCATATTGCGGATGGGGTGGAAAGAAACTCCCGCGCAGGCAGCCTTATAACGCACGGCCAGGGTATAATTGGTCCACTCGGACACTTCCACCTCGCCGCTTTCCATATACTGCCGGGCATTGGGGGAAAGCCCTCTTGCCTCAAGACCGATGATATAGGCCGCATCAACCTTGTTGAAACACTTTCCGGATGCAAGAATCTGGAAGTCGTGTGTTGCCGTATGGCCGGCCAGACCAAGACTCTTCTTGCCCTGCCTGACAATCTCATGGAGCACGGCCGCCGGGATCCTGTTGACCCCGAAGCCGCCGACGGAGACATAATCGCCATCTTTTACAAGCGTCTCGACTGCTTCTTTGACTGTTGTGAGTTTACTCACGAGGGCGCGGCTTTTGTGGCGGAAAAACTCCCTCGCCTTATCCGCATCCGGATCAGTAAAGATCCTTCCTACTCCTTGTTCAATAACATCCACTGAACCTACCTCCTTCTCTTAATTAGTGTTATCCTTAACCACCTTACACTCATACAGTTTCTGCATGTTGCTTCATTCTCAGTTGAATACGGGAAATCGGACGGGGTTAATAATAGTCACGAAAACGGGTGCTTCCATATCACAAGAAACTGCTGGAATCAACTAAAATTTAAGCCCCCGTCTCCCTTGCCCTCGATGCACAAATATGACCAGCAATATAATTATGAAAAGATGACTTGAGCTATTTCTTTCTTTGCAGGGCCTGTTGCAGCTTGTCTCCCAAAACCGATCTTCCCGGCGATGTATCAGCGCTCCCCACACCCCGATAAGCAACACCAATCTCTTGTGAACCGGGCGCACCTTCCAGATAATCGCCCAGAAGGCCGCGACTGTGGGTATCGTCATGGCAGTAAACACAGAGATTTTCCCAGTTACTGCCGTCGGGAGGATTATTGTGATGGTTGCCGTCTTTGTGATGAACTGTGAGGAGCTGCCTTTGCACTCCCGAAAATTCCCGGGCGCACCGGGCACATACAAGGCCATGAATGGTCAGGGAACGCTCCCGATAATCTTCGCCCGGCGGCTTCTGATTCGCCTTCTTGAGTTCTCTGACGATATCTTCGACAGGCCGCGCCGCAACGCCTGCAGGCCCCTGGACTGCTGCCCGGACACGCCCTCCCTTATTTCCAAAGGTCATCTTTGCCATTGTTGCCGCGGCCCCTATTGCCCCAGTTTACGTGGTCTGGAGGTATAGACGTTTAAAAAGACCTTGACACCCCTGGCGACTGCTCCGGCGTTCCGCAGGAATCTGAAGTAGGGCAATCTAAGCCCCAGGCGGACGACGGACTCCAGTTCCATAAAGACGCCAGCGATAGCCTGAACCCTCTTCATGGCTACGGCAGCTACTTCCACCTGCTCGTTGACGATATGAGCCGTCCTTTTCATTGTCCCCAAGGATTCTTCCAGGTTTTGAAGAATCGCGGGCAGACTTTTTTGGAGCATTTCCTGAGTCAAGGCGAGCCCCTTAACCACTTTCCTTATCTGCCAGAGAAGAGGCGCCGTAGACGCCACAATGAGAAGAACGGCCAAACTCAGACACAACAAACTGATTTCGACGTACATGATGATCTCACAAAAAGATAAACATTGTCGTTATGAAACGTACGGCGCTGCCGTCCGTTTTGGAAAAGACATCGGGGATGCCTTTTCTATGCCGATTTTTCTTCCTTGAAGGCTTCCACGCCTGCGTCTATGGCCTTCTTTAAACGGCTCTTGTTGTCTTCCAGGCTTACTTTCCCCTTATCAACCATTTCCCCGGCTTTGGTTTCCAGCTCGCCAACCTTTTCCCTGGCCGCTTCTTCAATTTTCTTCAGGCGGCTAACGGCCGTCTCATAGGTCTTGCGGCTCTTTTCCAGGGCCTGCTCGTATTCTTCTTTTGCCTTGGCAAGGAGTTCTTCAGCTTTCTTGCCAATTTCCTCCCGAGTTTCCTTACCGCTTTTGGGGGCGTAAAGAATCCCGATAACTGCGCCGGCAAGCCCACCGATAACCAATCCCTTTAAAAAATCACCCGCTCTGTCTGACATCTTTCTCACCTCCCTATTTTTCTTTATTACTAAGCAATCGTCAGGCTGCTGTCAAGCCATTTTAAGACATAAAAAAACCGGGCATTCGATTATCAAATGCCCGGTTCTTTACGTGTACTATTGGTTCTATATTACTTTGCCGCCGGAGCTGCGGGCGCCGGAGCTGCGGGAGCTGCACCAGGAGCCGCGGGAGCTGCACCAGGAGCACCAGGAGCGCCAGGCGCACCAGGAGCTGCGGGCGCGGGAGCAGGGGCCTCAGTCTTAGCCGGCTCGGGTTTCTGCTCTTCTGCCTTCTTGCAACCAACGACTGCAAGCGAAAACGTCACAACGAAAAGCAGCGAAA
>Ga0172379_10004832_pt1 | contig 19435 bp, 17 predicted proteins | sample GrowelOW334metaG_FD_119756 | JGI IMG/M metagenome (GOLD analysis project Ga0172379, IMG submission 119756) | Groundwater microbial communities from an aquifer near a municipal landfill in Southern Ontario, Canada - Groundwater well OW334 metaG | ecosystem: Environmental > Aquatic > Deep...
AAAGCAACCAGTAGTTTTTTTAAAATATGTTTAAAGATCGGCTTGCACTTTTACGAACTAGGTAAAGGAGCGTCCAGCCTAGCTTACGGGGCTGTTTTATGAAAGTTTGTCGTGTACAAAGATTTTCTCGCTTTGTACACAACAAACTTTCTATTTCACCCAGCCTTACGCCTCGCAAGCTCGGCTTAGACTGGGCTACCATATTTTGCCACTTCGTGGCTAGTCGATTTTTTTATTATATTTTTCAATGCGTTAAAAAACTTTGTCGTGTACGAAGGTTTTCTCGTTTGCGAAGAACTTTATGTGCCAACTACGATTGACTTTGTTAAGATAATAATCCTCAAAAAGAGCCTATAAATCTTATCTACTTAATTTCATTGCAATTTTGGCAGAAAAATAATATAGATCATAAGGTTATCTTGTGAAAAACAGCTCCAGCCTTGATTTTTTGAGCTTTTTAACATAAATTACTTGCTCAGAATTCCTTAAGGATTAAAGATTTTTTTTAGTTTATACTTGCTCAATTCCTATAGATTTTTCTTCGATAATTATTAATATTTTTACAGAGAGGTAAATATGACGACGTCGACTCCTTCTACAATTAATGTCGCAGAAATAGCACGCAAACAAAAAGCATGCTCGTTACTACTCACCGCATCGCAAGAGATACAAGAGACTTTACAGCAAATTTCCTCGTCATCGTCAAGCGACATACCTCTACCTGGAGATACAGCCGAAAAATTATTAGATAAGCTCACAAACATACATACATCTACAAAACAATTGTACCAACCACTTCTTCCTATCCTGAATGCATGGGACGAAATTTATGCAACAAATGACAAATCCTTTTTGGACCCTGATGCGTTGGAAATCCAAAAACTTCAGCAAGATCATCGTCGCATGTTCAGATTGTACGAAAAAGGTGAAGCAGACCTTAGGCATTTAAAAAAAATACCAAATGAAAATCCAATATATTCCACCCCCAAGTTTTCAGAACAACTTCAAAAAGACTTGGAAAAGCTTCAACAATTAATAAAGCAGCATGAAACTAAAAAACCTGTATTATTACACCAACTCTACAGAGCTAAGGCTTATCTGAGTTTTTCAGAGCGTGAATTAAAACTGGAGATACTGAACAAATTAGATGAATTGGCAAAAATCAAAGAAAAGTTGGAAGCAGTCAAGAAGGACTTTCCTACACTAACCGTTCAAGAAGCTCGAGATTTTATGCCCACAGTCTCATCTCCAGCAGCTAGTTCCAGCTCACCAGCTTCCATTCCTCCCACAAGCTCTGCTGCTACTACTCCGACCAGTAGTAGCTCAACTGTTACTGCGACTACGACAACAGCAGCATCCACCGTTAGTTCTTTAGCTGCACAATCTCCCGCGCGAAGTATTGAACTAGTAAGACAACGCTTCCAGGGTAACAAGATTCCAAGTTACTACAGTGGCTCAAACGCAGAAACAACAACAAATCCAAATAAATCTTTAAGCTCTATCCGAACCGAAGGGGTTAACTGGGGGACAACAAATACCACAACCAGCACGTCTAGCAGCTCCTCAACATCTACAATCAGCAACGCAACCTCCTCGCCTGCCACGAGCACGAGCACTAGCACAACCACTCCTCAATCCACATCAGCACCAACTGCTACCTCAAGCACAACAACCGCAACTACAAGCACTGTATCAACCCCAACATCGACTCCTGCTTCTCCCGCTTTACCTGCTCCGATCATTGTTACAACCGCACAATCTGTTACGAGCAGCAGTACATCATCTACTTTAATTAGTAGTCCCATTGCTACGCCTATAAAACCTGCAACACCTTCTATTCCTACAACACCAAGTAGCAGCACAGCCATAGCATCTACTTCTTCTTCGACCACTGCATCAAGCAGCACGTTAGCAGCGTCTTCGGTTGTCTCGACTCCATCTACACCAAATGTAGCGGCCTTAACAGCAAAATTTACTAATTTAAAAACAACAGCACTTGCTCCACAATCCCCGCTTGCTGCGCATTCCTTGCTTGCAACGCGACCTGCTGCGAGTTCTCCGTCAACCCCAAATACAGCGACAAAAGATCCAATATTAACGGGTCTTCGAGAAAAAACATTGAAACCTGAATATGAAAAGTACAGCGGATAAACATCAATAAGAAAATAACGTACATATGAATAGGCTCCATCCATTAAGACTTTAACGTGATAGTGGGTGGGGTTTTCTAAGGTCAATGCTGGCTTAAATCATGCTGTTATAAAAAGCTACACGGAACCTCTTAAAAAAATATTAATTAACTTTGGCTTAATTTTTTATTTATATTTTTAATATAGACTGAGCGCATTACAACAAATTGCATAATTTGTTTAATTATTAATTTTTTAAGAGAGAGAAATTATGACCGTGTCAACGCCAGCAAGCCAACCACCCAAGAGACCATTACCACCAACACCCACAAGCGCTCCACAAAATCCAGTTTCTGCGGTATCAGTACCACCCATAGCTCCACCAATCGAAAAATTCACCTTACCTGCGCGAAACCAAAGAGTAGAAGCAAGCCGACTATCTCCATCAATAGTAGAGAGAGCTCGCAAAGAAATTGCAGATATTAATCCTACAAGATTTTTAACCAAAAAGGGAGCTGAAAAAGCTGTCAATGTAGTTCAAAGGATGCATGGCCCTGCAACAGCAGAAAAATCTGCAGCCCAAGAGTTATTAAATGCGATTAAGGAAGAAAACGCGCCTAAACTTACCCAAAGCTACACTATGTCAAGAGTTGGGCTAAAAAACAGAGGCCAAAGGCCTCCGAAAAAACAACATTTATCACCCGAAAGCCCAGGGACAGTGCCTGCAGCTCAAAATCCTGTTAGCAATGCACCTTCAACTTTATCCGCAGCTACCACAGCAAGCAGCACCGAGCAATCAAGTGGATTGATAGAACATAATCTCTTGCCATCTCAAGCCGCCGCTTTCAAGGAAAATTTAAGCATCAGAATATCTCCTCCACCCAAAGCTCCATCTCCAACGGCTACAAAAGCATTAAGTCCACCACCATCTCCCCCTCAAAAATCATCTTTTCTGGGAAGATTATTTGGTAATGGCAAAAAACAAGAACTCAGTCCCCCTTCAAGTCCTCCTTCCCGCTCCAAACAAGAACAAGCTATACAACAAGAGTTGGAAAAAAAGCTGAGCGCTGTGAGTAAAACACAATAAATCTAAGTTCGATTTTTTATTCTTGTGTTTAAGGTATCCTATTAACTATTAGTAACAATAATCTCAATAAGCACCTAATAAAGAAAATTATGACTACTTTCGCTCCATTTCCTAATAATTTACCTCCTACGCCCACATTTAAACGTAAAAATAAGGATATTAAGCAACAAACCGGAACGCCAATAGTAACACCATTGCCAGGAACACCTTCTGCACTTGATTATACACCAGCATATATACCAGACATGCCTGAACCTCCAGCTCCTCCACCGACACTAAAATCATTGTCATTGTATCGTAGAAAAATTCCCGTCCGTCCTAAATCACCACCAGATTCCCCATCATTGACAATGCTCACTACTGGAAATCTCGCGATTCATCAGAAACCATTCCCATCAGACAGAAGCACTTTGGAGTACCTGACCACAACCGGCCATCTAGCGCAAAAAGTAAAACAAATAGAAAAAAAGTTAGCGAGAGAAACAACAACCTCTACACCACAACTCAAAAAATAAAATGGCTTTAATGTTATTTGCTCCACTACGTACAGCAAAATAAGATATAATAAATAACTAAATAAGGTATAAAAAGAAGTGATATATGTTTGCGCTGAATGCAACAGAAGAAGCTCTGAAAACACCGCCAACTGCCAAAAAACAAGCAGAACAAGCACTTGCAATACTAGAAAAGGAACAACACCTTGCAATACAAGAAATTGCAGCTCGTGTTCCTACAACACCACAAGAAACTCTACGCAGCAGAAGGCATACAAATTATCCAAATAAAGAACTTCAAATGCGAGGAGATTTTATAGGGTTTGTGCTTGATACTGAAAGCACAAACCCTGAATTTATGGCGACTGTTAGGTTAGCGCAGCAATCTATAAAAAATATTTTTGAGACAGACTTAAAGCTTGAAGGAAAAAGGCCTTTTTGGAATCACAATAAAGAAAAGCGGCGCGAAGAAAAACCATATAAAATTCAGAAAAACCCGCATCTCACGTTCTCCGGAAGTATTCCACCATGTGCTCTTAAAGACTACATGCGCATCCAACAGCAACGGCTAATTACTTCGCCTAATTGGTCCGCTTCAATAGAAAAAATCTTACAAAGCTATATTAACACTAACCCCACAGGAACAGTTAAAGAGTGCAAATTGAATCCGGACGGTCATGTGGTGGTACGTATCACTATTAGCAATTCTGCAGAATTGCTAAAATGTAAAGATGCTTTATCTGCTGCTTTTGGCATAAATAACACCCCAGGAGCATATATTAGACACACTGACCCAGAAAAACAAACTACGCTTGCTGCGGTTATAGCAGTAATTGATTTAAATAAATTGTCTATTCAAGCACAAGAAGCTTTGCAAAAAAGCGTACTACAATTAGACATCAAGCTTAAATTGTTTAGTAAAATATCTTTAAAAACAATAGCATGGGGTGAATATGCAAATTGTAGAACACTATCCAATAACAGTTTGATTCGTAAAAGTCTCTACGCCAGCATGTCTACTACTCCATCAATAACACCAAAATAAATTAAAACAAAAACTGGGTTTTCTTTTGCTTAGACGGGAATATTTAGCGTAGATACAAGCCGTAGACTATTCGTTCTTGCCCATCAGCTCTTCTAAGTAGTGAATATTAGTCCCGCCTTCGCGAAACTTTTTATCTGCCAAAATCCTTTGATGAAGAGGAATATTGGTTTTAATGCCCTCGATGACTATTTCTTTTAAGGCATTTTGCATTTTGGCAATGGCAATCTCGCGCGTTGAACCGTAACTAATAATTTTGGCTATCATAGAATCGTAATAATGTGGCACGACGTAGCTTTGATAGATGTGAGAATCAACACGAATACCAGGGCCTCCTGGAGAATGATAAGTAGTGATTTTTCCAGGAGATGGGACAAAAGTATTGGGATCTTCGGCGTTAATGCGACATTCAATAGCATGCCCACGAATTTCAATATCATCTTGGCGTAAGTGATATTTTTCTCCTGCAGATATGAGTAACTGTTCTTTCACTATATCTAATCCTGTTACCATCTCTGTAATAGGATGTTCTACTTGGATACGCGTATTCATTTCGATGAAATAAAACTTGCCATTCTCATATAAAAATTCAAAAGTTCCAGCCCCACGATAGCGTATTTTTTGGCAAGCTTTCACGCACAAATTGCCGATTTGTTGTCTTTGTTTAGAAGTAATTCCAGGAGCAGGAGATTCTTCCAGAATTTTCTGATGTCTGCGCTGCATAGAACAGTCGCGTTCGCCTAAATAAACCGCATGTCCTCTGCCATCACCTAATATTTGTATTTCGATGTGGCGCGGTTTAGTTAAAAACTTTTCCATATAAATGACTGGGTTACCAAAAGCAGCATTAGCTTCATTACGTGTCATAGATAAGGCATTAAGAAGCTCTGACTCCTGGTAAACAACTCGCATACCACGACCACCGCCGCCGCCAGAAGCTTTAATCATCACTGGATAGCCAATTTTTTCTGCTAAAGTGAAATTATCATGATCATTATTACTTAAAGAACCTTCTGATCCAGGAACACAGGGCACACCAGCTTTTTTCATAGCTTTAATGGCAGAAATTTTATCTCCCATCATTCGCACAGTTTCGGCAGTTGGGCCGATAAAAATAAATCCGCTTTTCTCTACTTGTTCGACAAAATCAGCATTTTCCGCTAAAAATCCATAACCAGGATGAATAGCATCCGCACCAGTTATTTCAGCAGCGCTAATAACAGCTGGGATATTCAAATAACTCTCTTGTGAGGGAGCCGACCCTATACAAACAGCCTCATCCGCTAAATGGACATGCATAGCTTCGCGGTCAGCGATAGAATAAACAGCAACTGTTTTGATTCCTAATTCATGACAAGAACGCAAAATACGCAGAGCGATTTCGCCTCGATTTGCGATTAGCACTTTTTTTAGCATCTTCACTCCCTCTTCATTCAATCACAAACAAGGGTTGATCGAATTCTACTGGCTGGCCGTTTTTAATCAGAATAGACTTAATAATGCCATCCTTATCAGATTCAATGCGATTAAACATCTTCATAGCTTCGATTAAACACACGACCTCGCCCGCCTTGACGCTTTGCCCAATATCCACAAATGCCTTAGCGCCAGGAGAAGGAGCTAAATAAACAGTACCGACCATAGGTGAATTTACAGTATGTTGCGGAGAAGTTGCGGAATCTTGCGGCGAATGAGAGGGTTGTTCAGGGATTTGTGATACATTAGGCTGAGGCGCAGTTAAAACGTGATGAGCTATACTTTGGGTGTGCTGCATGGAAGAAGATTCATTTGTAATCTTTACCTTTTCTTTGTCACCTTCAATTTCTAACCCGGCTATACCCGTTTCTTTAACTAATTCGATTAATTTTTTTACAGTACGAATATCCATAGTGCTCCTCGTAAAAATCGGTTAACAATATGAGATATTTTGCCTTAAATTTGACTTTCAGTCCAGAAAAGCTTCTTAAGAAATCCCAGGAGATCACTACAAAATTCGACATAATCACGCCTAATTACCGCTCATTGTTGGCTGACGCATATAAAAAGTCACACTATCACTACTCAGCAAAACCCGTCCAGAGCTATCCTTCACTAGAGCTTGCAATTTATGCTCCCCACGCTCAACATTAGGAATAACAAAGCTCCCGTCAGCCTGAGCAACCACGGCAGGAGCTCCGTCATAAGATAAAATTAAAGCATCACCTTTTTGCAATTTAGGTTCTAAAGCAACATTTACACATACCTTTCCATCAAGATAACGCAAAGTTTCTTCATTTTGCGGCATAATTATTGCTAATTTTTGATATTTCGCCACATGATTTACCATAGAAACAGGAGTTCTCAGGGGATTCAGAGCACTTTTAGGCGCATTATTTACCAAAAGAACAGCATCTTTCTGCTTTTCGACACTAAAGTGCTGCACGCCAGCGCTATCTACCCAAGTGTAAACCGAGGCAGATATTAGACTAGAAAAGAGAAAACAGAGACAAAATAAAATAAATCTCATACTCACATTCCCACACGACAAACCTTGGTAAATGTCATAACAATCCGGACAAATTGAATATTTTTTGTTCCGTCATCCCGTGGCTTGACCACGGGATCCAGTCTAAACAGTGTAATTTATGGATTCCGCGGTCAAGCCGCGGAATGACGAAATTCAGATTTACCTCAACTTTTTTAGAAGTTACTTAAACATACCAACCAAAAAGCATCTTGCTATCTTCAAAAGGCGATACACTCGATTGCTTTTCTATTCCGTTGTTATTGCTGATTAGAATTTGCACAGTGCTTCCCGCGTGCTTACTGCAATAATAGGCTGTAATCCGAGCAGCTAAATCTAAATCTTCATCGCCTTGGATTTCTCCATCCAAAAGCACTACAGGACCTTTATGGCTAGAACTACGCAAATTTAAAAATTTATTACTATATTTTTCCAAAAAGGCATTATCAATTTCATCTCGTCCAACGATGAGCTTAAAATAAGGCTTGGGACGAATATGTCGCCCAATCATTAGAAGAGCCACATCATCCAAGTTATAATCTTTATGACCACGCGCCTGCCAAAGATCACGCAATCGTCTGGTATAATTAGCATCAATAAGAAAACAGCAACCACCTGATGGTTGAGCATATTCCGTAATGCCATATTTTTTAACTAACTCCACCTGCTTAGCACGACTCCGCCCACTAATATCCCCTAAAAGTTCACGATTCACCCAACCTTCTCTCTCGGGCAAAGTAGGAGCTAAAAGTTTGGCAGAAAGTGGACGAAGCAAACGGTCTTCCAAACCAGAATCTCTTGCTACAACAGGTAACATGTGCTTAAGCTGAGACTTTGGCCTTTGCCCCATTACTTCTCCCGTAATCACAAAATCGAAGCTATGCTCCCTCATCCATTGCAATGCCTTGCTTAACATGAAAATTTTACAATCTAAACAGGGATTTAAGTGCGCGCCATAGCCATGCTTGGGATTTATAACAATTGGTTTGTAATCCTCGCTAACATCAACCACATGCAATGGAATACCTAACAAATCTGCCGTTCTTTTAGCATTATACTGCTCTCTCTCCGCGCCTTTCCTGCATTTTATGGAAGAGAGCAAATCCCCGCAAAAACCCGTAAAAAAATTAATGCCCTCCACATGAATTCCCTGATCTAAAATCATCTTAGCCGCTAGCATAGAATCTAAACCACCTGATATAAGCGCCAACGCTTTATACTTTTTCATTTAAATTTCCTCGCTATCAAAAATACGCCAAGCTTGCCGACCTGGTGCAACTATAGAATTCGGTGGGCATTTAGAAACATCTGCATTTGTAACAAAAAAACTGTGAAGCAATGCTTCCGCTGTACCCAATTGTTTAGCAACCGTAATTCGAAAAAAATTCACACCAGGACAATCCGAACTAGAATATTCCAAATCCACCTCTCGCGGCAACCGACCAGTCTTAGCTATACTCTGCTCTACCGCGTAAATTCTAGCTTCTGCCTCTGCCAAGACTGAATTTTGTTCTAAAAATGCCGTCGCCATTTTATTTTGTAGCAAACTAGTTTGCATAGAACTTATAACCAAAGCCGTCAAAATAACAGTAAAAATTAAAGCTACCAATAAGGCTGAACCGTCACTTTTAGAATAAGTTTGCATGCAATTTTTAACCTAATCTGCCTCTAATAGCTGCGTATATTTCCAGATTATCTATATCACCCAGATTGGATCGCAGCTGCAAAGTAATTTTTACGCTCTTAACCCTAATCCAAGCTTTTAAATTATCCACTTCCGCGGCAGTCAAATAATTATCTATAACACCTCTTCCTTTTAAGTCAATACCGTAGCGAATTTGCATGGAATTCACACCGCCCAAGACCTCTTCTTTATTGCCGCGATTTATAACTTCATACAAACTATAAAGTGGCGCCCCTTTGACATCAAAACTCCCTGAATCCCCGATAAAATAGGCAATTTCAGTAAAACTACCAACTTCCGGCTGCTCTTTGACGGCATAGTTGTATCTCAACTTTTCATCGTTTTGCAATGTAATAACTTGCCCACCCGTTTCTTTAGAGGTAAATAATTCGGCGTTTTGGCAAGTAGAAAGAAGCAACACCTTGTTACTTGGCGTTGCCGGATTAGCAGCCACAAGAAAGCTGCTACCTACAACTGAGTCGTAAGTGCGCGTTACGCTAGATGCTGCACTTTGAACAACAAGTATATCATTACCAGGAATGATCTTGTCTTGCAAATAGGCCGGTGGGTATTGGCTAGTAAAACCACGTAGACTATTTTCTGCTGTAAAATTAAATAGGGCCGAGGCATGTTCAGTGTAATGTTTAGCTTTTTGTAAATCTTGCAACCTAGCGCAACCAGCATAGCCAGCACTGCGTATATTGTTAACTAGAATTTGCGTAGCAACGCGAATATTTTCGGCTCTCTCAGCTAGATCTGCTTGTTTTCGATAAGCACTGTTGGTAGTTAAATAAACTTGGAACAGAGAAGCGATAAGAACAAAACTAAGCACGCAAGCTACGAGTAACTCCAACATTCCAAAGCCACCCTGCCGAACTAAACCTCCCTGCTTTAGGCAGGTAGGCTTAAGCATTATGATTCACGGCTTCCGTTGCAAGACAACTTGGTTTCAGCGCGCGCCCGCGCCAACAGAGGGTAATTTTATATAAATTCGTAGCAATATTTTGATAGTTAGAATTGGATTCTGGTAGATAAGAAAAATTAGAGCGCTGCCAATCATTAAATTCTACTTTTCCAACACCAGCGGCAAAACGCTCGCTAATATTAATCAGACGCGATGCCGCAACGCTACGCAAATATGCATCGTGTTGTTGCACTAAAGCTAATTCTTCGGCAGCAATGATCCCTAAACATACTCCGCCCAAAATAAATGTAGCAATTAAAACTTCTAAAAGGCTCATGCCTATTCCCTACAAAAACCACAAAAACATGTCTACGGACTTTCCTTATTTTTCAACGAGTTACAATTTTAATTTCGGTTCCCAACCAAGCAAATACCCTTCCCCTCAATTCATCATTCATAATTCATAATTCACAATTTTCCTTTCATCTTGCACAGCAACAATTACTAGCAACAAGCTCGTGTGCTAATTTATGTAAGTATTTTTCAAACTTTTCGCCAACTTCTGGATGCTTTCTAGCATAAGCAATAGTCGCTTCCAAATAGCCTAATTTAGTACCACAATCATAGCGCGTGCCAGAAAATAAATGCGCCCGCATTTTTTCTTTCTTCAACAAAGCCGCGATGCCGTCTGTGAGTTGAATTTCACCAATAGCACCAGATTGTGTCCTTTCCAATAAAGCAAAAATACTAGATGGCAAAATATAACGTCCAACAACAGCCATATTCGACGGCGCTTTGTCTGCTTTTGGCTTTTCCACTATCTTGCTTATAGGAGGAGATTGTAAAACATTTCCGTCTAGTGCCACAATACCGTATTTTTCAGTTTCATTTGGCAAAACTTCTTGAATAGCTAAAACGCCATCTCCCGTACGCTCATAGACGTCTACCATTTGTTTTAAGCAGGGATTCGCGCCGCCATCTATCAAATCATCAGCTAAAATCACAGCAAACGGCTCATCACCAACGACGTCTTTAGCGCATAAAACCGCATGACCTAAGCCCAGCGGATTATGTTGACGTACATAAACGCAAGAAACTCCTTTGGGTAAGATTTCGCGTACTAATTTGAGCATTTCCGTTTTACCGTTTTCTTCTAACTTAGATTCCAACTCAAAATTAGTATCAAAATGATCTTCAATAGCGCGCTTACTATAACTTGTAACAAAAATAAGTTGAGTAATACCCGCTGCCACAGCTTCTTCGGCCGCATATTGAATTAGCGGCTTATCCACTATAGGCAACATTTCCTTGGGGTTTGCTTTAGTGGCCGGCAAAAAGCGTGTACCTAAACCCGCTACTGGAAAAACTGCTTTACGAATTTTTGTTGTTTTCATTGATTGATGCTCCATAGTTCTTGCCAAGGCAAAGCATAAATTCTATCTGCCAACTTTAACTTATGAGGGGTTGTGCAAATAATATACGCTTCTTTAACATTATCGTATTCCGCTAAAAATGTCTGCAAATGCTTAGCGTCATATAAATTCGGAGTAGCGGTTAGCTTAACCTCTATAGGTATAAGCTGATCTGGAAAATTCACAACCCAATCAACTTCGTTACCGTAGACATCTCGCCAAAAGTGAACCTTAGCACGTTTGTTCACCAAATTTATTAAACGCAACAACTCCAATCCAACAAATTGCTCTAACAAAGAACCTAAATGTTGCTGCGGTGGATTTATACCTTCGTTAGCACTTATACGCCGTACCCCTAGATCAAAAAAAAGATATTTTGGTGTTTGTAACAAGCGCCGCCTAGTTTTCGTATGCGTTAATGGCTCTATACGCTCTGCCACTAAACAATCTTCCAAAATTTGATAATATGCTGCAATCGTTGTATGTGCCACACCAATTTGCTGTGACAATTTACGAAAATTCACTAGCTGTCCCGATTCAGCCGCTGCTAGTTCTAAAAATCTAGCAAAAAAAGCTACATTTCGAACCAACGCTTCAGCTCGTATTTCTTGATCTAGATAAATCTCAGTATAGTCAGCTAAATCTGTTTCTTTATTTTCATAATTCTCTTGCAAAACAATCCCTGGCAAAGAACCATACATTAATAAATCATCCAAAACTAATTTTTCCGAAGGTAATTCAGGTATAGCAAGAGGGGTAAGCTTTAGTGAAGCCACTCTCCCTGGAAGCAAGTTGATTTTCCCTGGGGTTTTTAGCTTACGAGCAGAAGAACCCGTTAAAATAAATTGGATCTTTTTATGGTCTATAAAATCCTGCGCCAAATCTAAAGTTTCAGGGATTTTTTGAACCTCATCAATAATTACTAATGGTGGTTTTTCCTTCCGTTCGCCTAAAGCTTCAAGTTCACCATGCAGTAACGCAATATTTTTCTCAAAGCGCTGCCGAATGTGTGGCAAAGCAAAGGAAATCGATAAATCTGGTTTAAGCTGCTCCAGTAAAGTGGTTTTTCCCGTTTGCCGCGCGCCTAATAGCAAAATACTTTTGCCACGCTGCAAAGTGCTCCTAATGTTCCCTTCAATTTTGCGCGATAAGTAATTCATAGACTCCAAAATACCACATTTTGGAGTGTTTGTCATCCAAAATATGATATTTTGGAGCATTCACACTCCAAAATCCCGTATTTTGGAGCGTAGAGAATGAGCACGCCCGTTCTACCACGAAAACATGTCTACGGGTTTTCCTTTAAAATCAATGAGTTATATTTTAAAGTACTCATTCCTGCAATCTCTTGATGAGCTTGGCGTAATTATTACAATTCTCTTTATTCTCATAATTAGCTGGATGCCAAAGATGTAGTACAGCTGTAGCAAAATGACCATCTTTGCGCTTTAAACCTTTCTTTAGCATTCGAATTACTAAGTCTGAATCTTCATAACCCCAACCGCGATAATCTTCATCGAAGCCTTGTACAGCAAAAAAATCCTTGCGCCAAATGCCTAAATTGCAAGATTTAGCCCCACGCCAAACATCACACCGGAGCTTACGTAGCCATGGAAATGGCAAATAAAACAATGCCCAAAATTTGCTTATTTGGCCACATAGGCGCGCCAAAGCCCAGCGCCACTTTCCCCAGCTATAAATCGGCAAGTTCTGCTCGAGCACTTTAGCTGTGAACTTTTGGCTTAAAAGCACACGATTTCCTACGACAAAATAATTTTTCTCAGCAAGTTGTCTATGCCGACGAATAAAAGAAATCTGCGGAACCGTGTCGCCATCCAGAAAAACCAAATAGTCCCCTCGAGCTTTCCGCGCAGCTTTGTTTCTGATAGTTCCAGCTCGAAAACCCTCGTGTTCATGCCAAACGTGGCTTAACGAATATGGCAAAGTTTTACGCAAATCCTTCAAAAGCATTTCTGTCTTTTTATCAGAACCATCATCCGCCACTACAACCTCTAAACTATCGCCAACATCTTGGTTAGCCAACGCTTGCAAAACCAATGCCAAAGCATCCGGACGATTATAAGTCGAAACAATAACCGAAAAGTATATTTGCGTAGCCTCTAGGTTTTTCACTTCTTTATTTCTCCAAGCAACATCTTTAAAAACTCAATCAAATCTGCTGCCAAAGGTTGTTTTATTGCAAATTCTAGTTTATTTCCCTTCTTCAGCCTATAAATATGCGGGTTTTTTTGTACCAAATTAAGTATTTTTTTAACATCCACATTTGGCTCTAAAGCAAATTCCACGAAACCTTTACTAAAATCCGCCGCTATTTTGCTAACACCCAGCGGCTCTGCAGTAAGCCTAATTTCTGCTATGGCAAAAAAATTCTTGGCTTCTTGAGGTAACAGACCAAAACGATCAATAAGCTCAACTTGTAAATTATCTAATTCCGAAATACTTTTAGCATTGGCAATGCGTTTATAAAAAGTCAAACGAGTATTGATATCGAAAATGTACTGATCTGGAAAAAATGCCGGTATTTTCAAGTCTATTTCCGTAACAAATCTAGCAACCGCCTCATCAACATTAACTTCTTGACCATTTTTCAGCGCAGTAACTGCTCGTTCTAAGTATTCCAAATAAAGATCAAAACCAATCGTTGCCATCTGGCCGCTTTGCTCTTCTCCTAAAAGTTCCCCAGCTCCGCGAATTTCCAAATCATGTGTGGCTAAAACAAAACCAACACCTAAATCTTCTCGTGACGCTAACGCATCTAGACGCTTTTTTGCATCTTCTGTAATAAATTTTCTCGATGGAATTAATAAATAAGCATAGGCCTGATGGTGCGATCTACCTACGCGTCCGCGCAGTTGATGCAACTGAGCCAAACCAAAATGATCAGCACGATTGACAACAATGGTGTTTGCAGTTGGAATATCAATGCCAGATTCAATAATTGTTGTACAAACCAGAACATTACTGCGTCTGTGATAAAAATCCGTCATCACATGTTCCAAATCGCGCTCACCCATTTGCCCATGTGCAACAACTATTCGGGCTTCTGGAACCAATTCGGCTAAATCGCGCGCCATTTTGCTTATAGTAGCTATATCATTATGTAAAAAATAGACTTGCCCGCCGCGTAAAATTTCGCGCAAAACAGCTTCGCGTATCACATAATTATTACGTTCTTGAATAAAAGTTTTAATAGCGAGTCTTCCTGGCGGTGGAGTAGCTATAATTGAGAAATCTCGCGTTCCAGAAAGCGCCATGTTAAGCGTGCGCGGAATTGGAGTGGCCGTTAATGTCAAAACATCAACATTCGGACGTAAAGATTTTATACGCTCTTTTTGCTTAACACCAAAACGATGTTCTTCGTCAATTACAAGCAAACCCAAATCTTTAAACAGCACATCTTTTTGCAGAAGCTTATGTGTACCGATGACAATATCAATTGCTCCAGACATAAGCCCATCTAAAACGTGTTTTTGCTCTGCAGCGTTACAAAAACGCGAAAGCATACCGATTTTCACTGGCCAAGATGCGAAGCGATCGCAAAAATTGTGATAATGCTGCTCGGCAAGCAAAGTTGTGGGCGTTAAGATCGCTACTTGTTTATTGTTTTCTACTGCTAGAAAAGCCGCTCGCATAGCAACTTCTGTTTTACCAAAACCAACATCACCGCAAATAAGTCGATCCATTAAGCGCGGCCTTGCCATATCGGCAATGGTTGCATCGATAGCTTTTTGCTGATCTTCCGTAACTTGAAATGGAAAATTAGCGGCAAATTTTTCATAATCAGCTTCGGGAAGATTAAACTTGTGCCCAATAGTATTTGCCCTTTTGGCATAAATATTTAAAAGCTCGGCAGCAATATCACGTATTTTATTTAAAACCGCACGCTTAGCTTTTTCCCATTGCGCTGTACCTAGTTTACTCAATGGAGCATGTTCCGTATCACTACCGCCATATCTGCCAATTAAATGCAAAGAAGTAACTGGAACATAAAGCTTAGTCTGATCTGCATATTCAATAACTAAAAATTCATTTTCTTCTTCACCCGCTTTAAGCTTTGTAAGCCCCAAATATCGACCAACACCGTGATCAACATGAACTACAGGAGCACCAACACTTAGTTCAGTTAAATTGCGTATTGCATTGTCTATAGCTTGCTCGGAGCGCTTACTGGATCGCCTCGGCGTGATGGCTTGCATACCAAAAAGCTGAGCTTCTGTAATAATAGCTATATAAAAGGAATCTTCCACAGGCAAATAACCGCCTTGATCGATTGGAGCTACACAAATCCCAATTTGCGCATCACTAGAACAAAACTCTTGCCAACCACTAAAAACTGGCGGACAAACTTCTATTTTAGCTAAAACACTCCGCAAACTTTCTTGGCGACCTAGGGATTCAGCACAAAATAAAACTCTAACATCACCATCTTTCCTGGATTTTTGGTTCTCGAAAAATTCTTTTAATTTAAACAATGGCTGACTAGCTTTGTGGTCAACTGTTAAATTGGGCAAAGAACTCGCCTTTTCATCAGTAAAAGTAATCTCCGGAAACTGCTTTAACATAGAATGCAGAGCATCTAGACTCAGAAATATTTCTTTAGGCGGAAGCAAAGGATGGCTTGTATCATGACTCAACTGCTCATAGCGTTGTTTTACCTCTTGCCAAAAAGATCGAGAAGCAGCATCGATAGAATCATAATTAATAATCAAACTATCCTTGGGTAAAAAATCGCTTAGTTTCCCTAATTCATTGAAAAAAAGGCGCAAGTAATATTCAATTCCTGGAGCGCTTAAACCATTCGTTACGTTTTGATAAATCGGACAATCACTTGGGTTGCCGGGAAAAATATTGCGCCAATTTTGCCGAAAAAGGCTGATGGATTCTGGTGCCAAGGAATATTCCTTGGCTGGTAAAAGCTGAATACTTGCGACCTTATCATCAGAAAGCTGGCTATCTGGATCAAAAGTACGAATACTATCGACCTCATCATCAAAAAAATCTATGCGATATGGATTTGTAGAACCCATAGGGAAAATATCTATCAAAGATCCTCGCACAGCAAATTCGCCATGCTCCATAACTTGCGAGACCGCGCTATAACCATATTTACTCAAGCGCTCACGCAAAAATTCTAGGTTAATCTTTTCCCCTTGCTTCAAAAAGAAACTATAGCTTTCTATATAGCTGCGCGGTACCACATATTGCATCAACGTGCTAACCGCTATAATAAGCACAGCGTTTTTTAGATGTGGTAATCGATAAAGCGTAGCCAACCGCTCGGAAACTATATCTTCATGCGGAGAAAAATTATCATAAGGCAAAGTTTCCCAATCTGGAAAGGTCAATACTTCAACTTCTTTGGGTAAAAAAAACTGCAACTCACGTTGTATCTTTCCGGAAGTAAAAATATCTTTGGTAACAACAATAGATAATCCCTTCCGTTTCTTACTTAGGTTAGCAATAGCAAAACTTTTCCCCAAAGCATCAAAATTACTGCAATGATATTTTTCTCCTGCTTTTGTAGGAATCTTTGTGTATAATGTTTCAGTTGACGTGCTCATAGGAAGTGCATATTACGCTAAATTTTATCTATAACCAATTTTGAGCACCTGGCCACAAAACATTTTTATGGAGTACAAATATGTTTAAATTTGCCGCACAGCCTTTAGGTGCTTGGAGAATCATGGGTTCGTCTCTAAGCCTATACAAACAAACTTTTTCTCGTACTTGGTATTTATTTATTCTGTTTTTAATACGTCCAATTAATTATTTCATAGGTTGCTTGTTTGGCTATAATTTTAACTTCTGTTCTTTCCAAACAAAACCGCTTACCATAGAAACATTTACTTCCAGGCAATTCGCTGCCTATTTTGCCGCTTCTTTGGTGGTTTCCCTGATTTTACTATACACAAAATGCATAACTTTAGTACGCATCAACGACTTAGTTAGCAAACCCAGAACCAGTTTGGCTACGTCAGCAAAAACCACGATAAGCAAATACTTCCCAGTCCTCGGCAATCAAATCGTAGTTTATTTCATTATTTCTGTGTTAGTTATGCCACTCTTGCTTCCTGGCATTTTCGTAGGGATATTAATGCTTTTCAGCCTTCCCCTAATTTTATTCAGCAAAAACAAACCCATGGAAGCTATTAAGAATAGCTGTGGATTAGTTTGGGGAAATTGGCTACATACTTGCTGGTCGGTTATTTTCCCTTTGCTAGCATTTCTCCTCATTGGCACCTATTCTCCATGTCTTCTAGGATATGGGGTGCATGGAAAAATATTAGCCGCAATATTAGCCCTAATCAGCTGTTTTTTCTTGATTCCTTGGTTTTGGGCAACGATTTTAGTTCTTTTCAATGATCTAAAATTAAGAGCCAAATTAAAATAAAACCGTAGGGGCAGGCCTCGTGTCTGCCCTTATTTCGCGAACAAAACGCGCAGAGCTTCGTCTAAGCTTTTAACCGCTACAATCTCCATTCCTAAGTCGCAACTTTGTTTGGCTAGATTCGCTTTAGGTATAATTGCTTTTTTAAACCCATGTTTTGCTGCCGCTCGCAAGCGCTCTTGGCCACTTTGTACAGGACGAATTTCACCTGCTAAACCTACTTCACCAAAAACAATCAAATCCATAGGCAGCGGATGAGATTTAAGGCTAGAAACGATAGCAAACAAGAGCGCTAAATCTACAGCAGTTTCTACAACTTTAATACCACCAACAACGTTCGCGAAAACATCGTAGTTATAAGTTGCAACTCCTCCATGGCGATGCAACACTGCCAAAAGCATAGCCAGGCGATTTTGTTCCAAACCAACAGTCACGCGACGCGGATTAGCTAAATAACTTTGATCAACTAAAGCTTGCACCTCGACTAAAAGTGGTCTGCTACCTTCCCAAGTCACCAAAACCGAACTTCCGGCAACTGGTTCTTCGTAACGCGAAAGAAATAACGCCGACGGGTTGCTAACTTCACGTAAACCCTGGTCTGTCATGGCGAAAACGCCTAATTCATTAACGGCGCCAAAGCGATTTTTCACTGCGCGCACTATGCGATAGCGACCGTCACGTTCACCTTCAAAATAAAGCACAGAATCCACCATATGTTCCAAAACACGTGGGCCGGCAAGTGTACCCTCTTTAGTAACGTGACCAACTAAAAATAATGCTGTACCGGTTTGCTTAGCATAACGCACTAACTGCGCGGCACTCTCACGTACTTGGCTGACTCCGCCAGGAGCCGATTGCAAACATTCGGTGTAAATAGTTTGAATAGAATCAATAACTAAAATGCGTGGTTTATCTTTAGCGGCAATATTAATTATGCGCTCCACGCAAGTTTCAGAAAGAAGTTTTAAGTTGCCTCCCGTAACTTGCAACCTATTTGCGCGCAAAGCTATTTGCTGCAAAGATTCTTCACCAGTAACGTAAAGCGCATTGTGATCCAAACTCAAATTCGCCAAAGTCTGCAAAAGTAAAGTTGACTTTCCAATACCTGGATCACCACCAACTAACACTGCTGCCCCTTTGACCAACCCGCCACCCAAAACACGATCTAGCTCAGCAAGTTTAGTAGAAATACGTGCTTCTTCCTGCAAGGCAATGCCATCTAGCGTTAAAACCGTACCGCTTTGCTCGGTAGAAACAGAACCCGCATAGTTAGCGAAACGCAGATTGTTAGTGGCAGAAGAAGAAACCATGTTCTGCACTTCTTCCACTAAACTATTCCAAGCGCCACAATCAGTGCATTGTCCAATCCATTTCGGAAACTGGGAACCACACTTTTGGCAACTGTAAATTACTTTTGTTTTTGATGACATAAACGATCTAACCTAATTATGAATTATAAATTATGAATGATGAATTATCATGATCCATTTCTTGAATTAAAGTAGTCCCCTGCTTAATAATCGTTTTGTAACCTAAAAAATGCCAAATTAGTACGCATTCTTTGGCTGCTATGTACGCTAAACTTCACCTGGAAAAAGTCTAATTACTTCTAAAGTTTATCATTCATAATTTATAATTCATAATTTTTCAAAAAACCTTTGTACACGACAAACTTTCATAAAACAGCCCCGTAAGCTAGGCTGGACGCTCCTTTACCTAGTTCGTAAAAGTGCAAGCCGATCTTTAAACATATTTTAAAAAAACTACTGGT
>Ga0172379_10004833_pt1 | contig 19420 bp, 11 predicted proteins | sample GrowelOW334metaG_FD_119756 | JGI IMG/M metagenome (GOLD analysis project Ga0172379, IMG submission 119756) | Groundwater microbial communities from an aquifer near a municipal landfill in Southern Ontario, Canada - Groundwater well OW334 metaG | ecosystem: Environmental > Aquatic > Deep...
CTATTGATGCGGTTGACAGCAACTGTGCCGTTATTTCTGTTTCGTATGGTACGAATATATTCAGAACGCTGGATGGTGGTAAGTCATGGGGAGTAATTACTCCACTAAATTCTTCGTCAACAGGTGTAGATATTTCAGTAGTAGATAGTTTAAATATCTGGTTCGGTTCCGGAGATGGGAAAATCTTCGCTACTTCCGATGGCGGGAAAAATTGGGTAATTCAATTTGACGACACTTCAAAAACGAATTTTATGAATTATATCAAAATGTTTGATTCCAAAAACGGAATTGCTATGGGAGATGGAAAGTCGGCTCCAAAGACCGCTGTCTTTCTAAAAACTACTGACGGAGGAATAAATTGGGTTTCTGTCAACGATTCAGCTTTCGGTGATTTTTCTGGTGATACTTGGAGAAGATTAGATTTTGTTTCTCCAAATGTCGGTTATTTTTATGAGTCAGGTCTAAATCCTCAATCTATTTATAAAACTACCGATGGCTGTAAAACCTGGAAAAAATTACAAACACCCGCATATGCGCAAGTACTAAAATTTTATGATGAAAACTTTGGGCTGATGTACACTGTTGCTTCAAATTCAACAGTTTATAGAACAACAAACGGTGGAGAATCTTGGACCTCGTCTGTAATTCCATCGGATAAAGGTTGGGGAAATGATATTGAGTTCTTAAAAAATGATCCTTCAAAAGTTTGGTTGGGAACAAAAAATGCTCTTTATTTTAGCAGTGATGGAGGACAATCGTGGAACAAAAATATGGCTTTGTCAACTTATGGAAGAGATATTGTTTTTACCGACACCAAATGTGGTTGGTTTTTGAGTGACGATAATATTTACCGGACGACTAACAATGGCGGAGTTGTTGTAGGAATTGAAGATGAAGCCTCATCTCCACTCGGTTTTTCTTTAGAGCAGAATTATCCAAATCCGTTTAATCCTTCAACTACCATTCAATTCAAAATTGAAAAGCAAAGTGTGGTTCTGCTGCAGGTTTATAATTATCTTGGAGAACTTGTTACTACGCTTGTTGACCAGGAACTCTCTGCCGGTTTGCACAAAGTTAATTTTGATGCGGCGGCAAACCTTGTTGCAAGCGGAATTTATTACTACAAACTGAGAACAGGCAATTCAACACAAACAAAAGGAATGATCTATTTGAAGTGATCTTTAACTAAGATTTCAGGAGGCTATAATGAAACTGTTTTTGTTGTTTATGTTTTTGTTTTTAATATCGAACAATTCATTCGCAAAGGATGATTCTGTTTTCGTGAAGATTCAAGCCGACACAGTTCAAATTTGGAATACCGATGTTTCCGCAAATTGTGCATCAAGATTTTCTTTAAGTGCCGAAATTACAGGGAATTCAATTATAATTACGGAATTCGATACCATTGGACCCATCGCTAATTGCCATTGCATTTACGATCTTCATGTTTCTCTAACTGGTTTAACTGCCGGACACTATTCGGTTGCAGTATATCGTCAAGAACTTAAAAAATATTTCTACGACCAGGACACCACGATATTCATTGATTCCTTAACATTTACTTTGCAGAGTTCATCAGCTCTTCCAAAGAGTGCTCTGTCAAAACAAAGTGAATGTCATACTGCTTCGTCAATCGATAAAGAAGAAACTAATTCCGAAACATTTCTTCTTCTTTCCAATTATCCGAATCCGTTTAATCCGAGTACAGTAATAAGTTATCACCTGGCTATCGGCGGTTTTGTGAATTTAAAAGTTTATGATGTTATTGGAAACGAAGTGGCGACTTTGGTGAATGAAGAACAACAGGCAGGAAAACATTCTGTTAGTTTCGATGCAACTAACAACAACCAACTAACCACTAACAGATTATCAAGTGGAATTTATTATTACAAGCTTCAAGCAGGCAATTCAACACAAACAAAAGGAATGATCTATTTGAAATAAGGCGATTAAATATGAATTTTCAATTTTTCATGAAGGAGGAAAGTATGAAAACGAAAATACATCTATTAAATAAATTCTCTTTTGCTGTCGCATTGTTTATGGCAACGCAATTGTTAAATGCACAGTGGGTTAAACAAAACAGCGGCACTTCAGAAAGACTTACGGATGTAGTAATGCTTGATTCATCCACAGCAATTGCGGTTGGAATGAACCAAACCATTTTAAAAACCACAAACTCAGGTGAAACGTGGAATTTTATTGCGCTTCCCTGGAGTTTCCCAATGAACTGGAATAGTGTTTCTTTTGCCGATAAGCTGAACGGAGTAATTGCCGGAAGCAATGTGATAACTACTACCGATGGCGGCGCGACCTGGCAGCCTGAATTCTATTCGTACGATAAAAATTTTCTGTGCGCACTGAGTTTATATGCGAATTACATTTATGTTGGAGATGATTCCGGTTATGTTTATCGCACAATTGATAGTGGAAAAACGTGGAGTTCGGAAAAAATCAGCGTGTATCCGATACGTTCAATTTTTCTATTTCGTGGTTATATCACTGATATATTACCACTCTACGCATTGACATCGCATTCTTTTATAATAAAATATTTTTATCCTGATCCTCCTTCTTCTCCCTGGACAGAAAAAGAACTTTCATTCTTTAATGGTTTAGGTTCTGAAGCCTTCAGTGGTGAGTCTTGCAATGGCGGCGGTTCCACATTTATTGTTGGAGTGCAAGGGGACAAGTATGCCGCCCCGGTTATCTTACGCAAATCTATGTCAGATACAAGTTGGTCACCAGCTATTCTTTTTCCATCTCAGGATGGAATACTTTTGGGGATCTCTGCCCCTTCATCAAATGTAATTTATTCTTGCGGTTATGCTGGACTCATGTTTAAAACAATGGATGGAGGTAATAATTGGTTTTTACATTCAGTTCCAACATCGCAATCATTGAACTCAATTTATTTTTTTAACGAAACAAAAGGATTTGCCGTTGGCGATTCGGGAACAATTCTTTTTACATCCAATGGCGGAGTAACCGGTGTTGAAGAAGAGGAGCCATCAACTCCGGACAAATTTCAATTGTTTCAGAATTATCCCAATCCGTTTAACCCAAGTACAGTAATCAGTTATCAGTTGGCAGTTGGTGGTTTTGTAACTTTAAAAGTTTATGATGTTTTAGGAAATGAAGTGGCAACTCTGGTGAACGAAGAACAACACGCCGGAACACATTCCATAAACTTTGACGCAACTAACAACAATCTACTAACCACCAACAAACTTACCAGCGGCATTTATTATTACATGTTGAAAGCGGGAAACTTCACAGAGACAAAGGGAATGATTTATTTGAAGTGATTTACTCATTTGTAATTTATGTTTTGCCTTTTGGAATTTATATTCGTCCATCCTCTTTTCCGGTTATAGCATTTCTATAAAACTATCTCTATTTTGCCTACCGAAATTTAATTTATGAAAAAATATTTTCTCTTAATTTTTATAGTTTTTACCGGGTTTTCCTTTGGGCAGACTGACGCTTTCCGAATTGCGCGCTTAAAATATAGCGGCGGCGGCGATTGGTATAATGATCAATCTTCCGAGGTAAATTTGCTCCGCTTTGTTGCAGAACATACTTCAATCAAAACGAAACCGGAATACGTATTTGCCGATCTCAACAGCGATGAGATTTTTTCTTATCCTTTTTTATTTTTAACAGGACACGGCAACATTGTATTCTCTGAACAGGAAGTACAGCGTTTGCGCACGTACCTTGAAAGCGGCGGCTTTCTTTACGTTGATGATGATTACGGATTGGATGCTGCGTTTCGCAGAGAAATAAAAAAAGTTTTTCCGGAAAATGATTTAGTTGAACTTCCGTTTTCGTATGGATTGTATCATTCCGTTTTCGATTTTTCTTACGGTCCTCCGAAAACTCACGAGCACAACGGCAAAGCTCCGCAAGGCTTCGGAATTTTTATAGAGAAACGTCTCGCGGTTTATTACACATATGAATCAAATCCAAGCGACGGATGGGCTGACCCGGAAGTGCATCACGATACGGAAAAGACGAGAGAAGAAGCATTGAAGTTTGGAACAAATATCATTGTTTGGGCATTAAGTCAATAGTTATGAAATTCGATTCAACACATTACAACGCCATAGAAAAAAAGTTAGAACAGTTTGCGCAAAAAAACTTGCTCATAACTGCGTTTACTAAACTTCAGATTGTTGCAACCGGAATAATTATTTTATTATTCATATTGATAAACGCAGAACTTGTTTTCCGGTTTTCGTCAACTGTCCGCACATCCTTGTTTTTTGTTTTTGTGATTGCATCGGTTATTGGTTTTTTTGTTTTGGTTGTCTTGCCCGCACTAAAAGAATATTTCTCGTACCGAGAGAACGAACACAGCAAAGCTGCAGATAGCGTTGGGCGATTTTTCCCTTCAATAAAAGATGAACTGCTTAACTCGCTTCAACTTTTTAGAGATAAAGAAAATTTACTCTTTTCGCAGGAGTTAGCAATAGCGGCGTTCTCTTCAATTTATAAAAAAGTTGAACCGGTAAATTTTTCATCTGCGCTTACGTTTGCACAGCCGAAACAGCAGATGAAATACTTCTTCACTTCGCTTCTGATTTTTATTGTATCGTTGATCTCTTTCCAAAACTTTCAACAAGCTGCGCAACGATTTTTCGATTACCGCACTGAATTTCTTCCTCCGCAGAAATTTTATTTCCTTGTCGCACCGGGGAACACAAAAATCACAAAAGGCGCTGACGTAACTGTTTCTGTTTCAATTATAGGGGACAATCTTTTAAAATGGAATGCGCCCACCACAATTTCTCTTTTCTATAAAGACGAAACAGAAGCGAAATTCACTTCGGAAAATCTCACCGCCGATTCCATCGGAAAATTTTCATTTCTCTTTTCAGGTATTCGAAACAAGACCGAATATTATTGTTCCGCCGAAGGAATTGAAAGTGAAAAATATGTGATTGTAGTTGTGGATAAACCGGTACTACAAGCATTCTCACTAACGGTTACTCCGCCCGCATACAGCAGGCTTCCGGTGATGCAGATGCAAGACAATGGAAACATCACAACGCTTTTCGGTAGTACAGTTTCGCTGCGTTTGCAGGCTTCTAAACTTTTAAAAAGTGCATTCCTGTTTTTTGATGATTCGACAAAACTAAAAATGAACACTTCCGGTTTAAATGCTTCTGTTTCGTTTTCTGCGCGACAGGAAAAGAATTATCAAATTATGATTGAAGATGAATTCGGAAATCAAAACACCTCGCCTGTAAGCTATTCAATAAAGCTTCAAAACGATGCTGCTCCTTCAATTAATATTCTCGCACCAAATAAAAATATTGATTTGGGAGATGATCAACGACTACCGTTATTACTTTCACTTGCCGATGATTTTGGGTTCACAAAACTTCTGCTTCACTACCGGCTCTCTGCGTCAAGGTATGAAGCGCCGCAGGATAAATATCAATCAATTGAAATTCCGATTACGAAAGAAAATATTGAGCAAGAGGTTCGCTACATTTGGAATCTATCGCCTCTCTCGCTTGCGACCGAAGATGTATTGACTTACTATTTAGAAGTTTTTGATAACGATAATATCAGCGGACCAAAATCAACTAAAACAAACAGCTTCACTGTGCGGCTTCCTTCGCTTGATGAAATTTTGGCGAAGACCGATAAAAAGCAAGATCAAGTTGAACACGATTTGAAGAAAACTCTAAAAGAAGCTGAAGAGTTGAAAAAAGATTTGGATAAGATCAACAAGGAATTGAAGCAAGATAAAAAGGAAATTACCTGGGAAGAAAAAGAAAAGATTGAGCAGACGCTGAATAAGTTTGAAGAGCTTCAAAATAAAGCTGAAGAGATCAAAAAAGATTTTTCCGAAAATAAAGATGAACTGCAAAAACATAATCTGCTTAGCAAAGAAACGCTTGACAAATTTATGGAATTGCAAAAAATGTTCGATGAATTTTCAAGCGACGAAATGAAAAAAGCGATGGAGAAACTTCAGCAGAAACTGCAATCGCTTGACCGGAAGCAAATCCAGGAAGCGCTTGAGAATATGCAGTTTGATGAAGAATCTTTCCGAAAAGGAATTGAACGGACGCTCAATTTATTAAAACGTGTGCAGATCGAACAAAAGATCGACCAGCTTGTAAAGCGCACCGATGATGTTTCCAAAAAGCAAAATGATCTTCAACAAAAAACAGAGCAAGCTGATTTGGAAAATAAAAATCAGCGGGACGATGCTTCCAAACAGCAGGAACAACTTTCGGAAGATGTTAAAAAAATGAAAGACGAACTGAAGCAATTGGAAAAGTTGATGAGCGAACTGAAAGATATGCCAAAAGAAGAAGTTGAAAAACTTCAAAAAGAATTGGAAGATCAAAAAAATGAGGAACTCTCCGAACAAGCTTCCGATGATATTCAAAAAGGGGAAAAGCAGAAGGCAAAGCAGAAGCAGATGAAGCTCTCGCAGAATATGCAGGGGATGAAAAAGAAAATGCAAAAGCTTCAACAGGAAATGGAACAGCAAAATCAAATGGAAGTTTTTGCCGACTTGATGAAATCGTTGAACAATATTATTACTCTTTCCAAAGATCAGGAAGAAGCGAAACAAAACAGTCATGATAATTTTCAATCATCTCAAATCAACAAGCAAGCGGTTGCACAAGACGAAATCAAAAGCAACTTGGAAAAAGTTTTATCGCAGATGAATCAACTTTCACAAAAAACTTTTGCCATTACACCGGAAATGGGAAAGGCGCTCGGCAACGCGCACAAGCAAATGGATAACGCGCTTGAAGGATTGCAGAATAGAAATCAATCACAAACTATCTCGGGACAATCCGAAGCAATGTCTTCGCTGAATCAAGCGGCGATGATGATGAAAAATATGATGGATCAAATGATGCAGAGTGGCGGGCAAGGCGGCAGCGGAATGATGTCGATGATGCAGCAGCTTCAGCAAATGTCCGGGCAGCAAATGGGATTAAACAATCTTACGCAAATGTTGCAAAAAGGAATGAGCGGACAACTTACTCCCGAACAACAAGGACAACTACAACGTCTCGCGCAACAACAAGAGATGATTAAAAAATCGTTGGATGAATTAAACCGTGAAGCGAAAGAAAGCGGACAGTCGAAAAAAATTCCTTCCAACTTAGACGAAACGCTAAAGCAAATGCAGGAAGTTATTGCTGATATGAAATCGGAAAAATTATCGGACGAAATTGTTCAAAAGCAGGAACGTATCCTCTCGCGACTACTTGATGCGCAGCGATCAATGAACGAAAGAGATTTTGAAAAAGAACGCGAATCAAAAAGCGGAACCGCACAACAGCGCACTTCTCCCGGCGAACTTAATCTTGCAAAACAAAAAGGGAAAGATAATTTGAGGGATGAGTTGAACAACCTTTACCGCGAAGGCTATACAAAAGACTACGAAGAACTGATCAAAAGATATTTTGAAGCGTTGCAGAAAGCGCAAATAAAGAATTAGTATTGGAAGAGGTTCGCCTTTTAGCGCGAACCTTTTATATAACTTGTCAATTGTTCTATCACAAATTCTTCTTCATCAATTACAGCGCTTACTACATCGCCAATGGAGACAAGTCCTAAAAGTTTTCCATTTTCTTCAACCGGAAGATGACGGATACGCTTTCCGGTCATTATTGCCATACATTCTTCAACAAGCATTGAAGGTGTGACCTTTAAAACATCCTCCGTCATAATTTCACTTACGGAAGTTTCTTTGCTGAGTTTCCCTTTCAGAATAACTTTTCGCGCATAATCGCGTTCGGAAAGAATTCCGGCAACTTTTCCTTCAGCAAGAACTAATAACGCCCCTACATCAGTATCCGCCATAAGTTTTAAAGCATCATACATAGTTGCGTCGGGAGAAATCGAGAAAACTCCGTTTCCTTTTTTAGCAAGAATTTGTTGTACCGTTTTCATATTGCCTCTTGATTTAGTGAGAGAAACGAATCATTACCTGGCTTAATATAACGAAAAAACCGAAAGAGTGTCAACTGATTTTTTAGAAAAGATTTATGCGATTTGTGAAAGGAGGAGCTCTTTAAAAGCATTTGTTCCGATTTCAATTACGTCATCACCGGGTAAGAATTGTGGATTGTGCAATCCGAACTGCTCTCCGATAGAAGTGCCAAGCCAAAACATGAATGAGGGATATTGTTGTGAAATATAGCCGAAGTCTTCGCCGGTCATTTTAAAACCGCAATCAAGAAAGGTAAATTTTTCTGCTAAAAGTTTTGAGAGAGTGCCGAATAGTGAATCGTGAATGATTACTTCCGGGTAATGCGCTTCTTTTGTTACGATTATCTTAACATCAGTAATTTGCTGAACTCCGGCGGCTATTTTTTCCAAACGTATGGTAATCTCATCCGTTCCTTTCATGCTCAAAGCTCGCACGGTTCCTTCAAGCCTGGCATTACCCGGAACAATATTTCGCACATTGCCGGAAGTGATTTTACCGAATCCGAGCAAAGTAGCTTCTGCAATACCTTTTGGAATTTTATCAACCGCATCAAGAAACATCCGAAGCGCATTAAAAGCATTCCTTCCATTTTGCGGAAATGCAACGTGCGAACTTCTTCCGTGAAAATCTAAATCGATTTCCAAAGCGGAAGCAAAAAGAACGCCGCTTGTGCTTGCAATTGTTCCTTTCGGAAATTCATCGGTAACGTGGAGAGCAAAAGCTTTATCAATTTTAAATTGATCGAATACCCCCGTAGCAAAAAACTTCATCGCACCGCCGCCGCTTTCCTCCGCTGGTTGAAAAAGGAAAAGAATATTTTGGCTTATGTTTTCGCGCGTGGCAAATTCAACTAAACCGAAAAGGATTGAAGTGTGCACATCGTGTCCGCATGCGTGCATATAATCGTTTTTTGATTTGAACTCGAAAAGAGTTTCTTCGCAAATTGGCAGTGCATCAATATCAGCGCGGAATAAAAGATAATTCCCGTCATTCACTTTGTATTCAACCAACACACCCGTTTGCATCGGAGTATGAATTGTAAACCGTTTATCGAATTTCGGCAAAGCGGAAACCGCATCAATAATTAATTTTGTTGTCTGAAATTCTTGATACGCAAGTTCAGGATTCTGATGTAACAGATGGCGAAGTTCAATTGGACTTATCTGCAAAAAATTTTCTTTCTATAAATCGAAAGCTTTAGTAAGTGATTCAACCGCTTTTTGTTTGAACGAAGTTTCCATCAAACATGAAATTTTTATTTCCGACGTTGTAACAAGCTTTATCGGGATTTCTTGAAGTGCGCCGAAAAATTTTGAAGCGACACCACTGCTCGAACGCATGCCAACGCCAACTATAGATAACTTGCTATAGCCGGGATGATAAGAGATGTTCCATTTTTCCAAATCTTTTAAAGAATGATGCAATGCGCTTTCCACATCTTCTTTACTTTCATCAATAATGGAAAACGAAACCGTTAAACTGGCATCATCATCGATCACGGATATCATATCAACGTTTAAGCCTTCTTCGGCAACGTTATGAAAAATTTTATGGATCAATGTATAATCTTCCGGCAGGTGCGAAAGCGTAACCTGCGTTTGATTATCCATAATACTTAGTCCGGTTACAACCGGTTGTTCTATATTTTCTTTCACAATGTAACTCCCTTCTTCTTCTGAAAATGTTGCTGCGCAATAAAGCGTAATATCAAATTTTTTAGCTATTTCTACCGAGCGGCTGTGCAGCACTTTAGCTCCTAACGAAGCCATTTCGAGCATTTCATCATAGGTAACATATTTTAGTTTTTTTGCAGTTGGATGCAGACGCGGATCGCATGTATAAATTCCGTCAACATCGCTGTAAATTTCGCATGGTGCGTGCAAAGCAGCTGCAAGCGCAACGGCGGAAGTATCCGAGCCGCCGCGTCCCAGTGTTGTTAAATCGCCTTCTTCATTAACTCCTTGGAATCCAGCGATAGTAATTACTTCGTATTCTTGCAGCAGATCGAAAATTTTTTGCGATTTTATATTTTTAATTCTTGCTTCATTAAAATCTCCGGTGGTCATAATTTCAGCTTGAACAGCGTTCAGCGATTTACTTTTTATTTGCAATTCGTTTAACGCTATGGCTAAAAGAGAAATAGTAATCTGCTCACCGGTTGTTAAGAGCATATCTAATTCTCTCGGTTCCGGTTTAGCGGAAATTTCTTTTGCAAGTTTAATTAAGTTGTCAGTCGTTTTACCCATAGCGGAAACAACAACGACAAGTTTATTCCCTTGCAGAACTCGCTTCCGGATTTTTTCCGCGATGCATTTTATTTTATCAGTATCGGCAACCGAACTGCCGCCAAACTTTTGCACAACGATCTTCATTTATGCTTTCTTATTTATTCTTTATGATATCCAATGCTTATGTAACAATTGTACTCCGTTAATTAGTTCCTCTTTTACAATTAATAAAGAAATCCTAAACGCTGTGGTTGTGATTCCGAAAATTTTTATTTGATTCTCTTGAAGGAAACGAAGTGTTTTATGTAAAGTATTGTTGTCGGCGTTTAATCCTTCACCTATAAGCGATAATGCTCCAAGAGAATAATCAAAAGTTATGCTGCCGCCTAAATAGTTTTTTAATTCTTCTTCAATGTTCAGCCAACCGTAAACGTTTTTATAAGAGATAAGGAACGATGCGATTGTTTGCAACTCGTTTTCGTGAGTCGTACTAAAATTTAATTCTTTTAAAGCGATTTGTTTCTCTTTAAAATAATTCATCAGCCAATCAAATTGCTCTGTGCCGGCTTTTATTTGAATTCTGACAAGATCGCTCTCGTACACCACAGAAGTAATTCCTTTTGAAATACCGGGAGCTAATTTCCTTACGATGGTTTCTTTACCGGATTGAAAAGTGCTTCGCGCGTAAATAGCAATGTTGGCTTCTTTGGCAAATTGAACAGCCTGTGCGTTTAAAACTTTCGCTCCAGCAAAACTCATTTCCTGCATTTGCTGATAAGAAATTTCCGGAAGATGTTTTGCTTCTTTTACGATTGACGGATCAGTAGAATAAACACCGTCAACATCGGAATAAATTTCGCACCGCTCTGCATCCAAAGCAGCTGCAAGCGCTACTGCCGATGTATCGGAGCCGCCGCGCCCAAGTGTTGTTATATCGCGCTTGTAACTTACTCCTTGAAAACCTCCGACCACCACAACTTTTCCTTTTTCCAATTCATCTTGAATTCTGAAAGGACGAACTTCAATAACGCGTGCATCATTATGTCTGTCGTTTGTAATTATTCCGGCTTGCGAACCGGTAAGTGATATAGCATTAAGTCCTAATTCTTCAAGCGCAATACAAAGCAGCGACATGGTAATTCGTTCGCCGGTGCTAAGCAGCATATCCATTTCTCTATGTGGCGGCGTTTGAGAAATTTGCTGAGCTAATTCGATAAGTGAATTGGTAGTCTTTCCCATTGCGGATACGACCGCCACAACAGCAAAATCCTGTTTACAGACTTGAGCGATCATTTCAGCGATCTTTTTAATTTTCGTTACATCGGCAACACTGCTTCCGCCATATTTTTGAACGATGATCTTCACGATTACAAATTTCTCAATTCGTCAATCAGTTTGGTTTTTTCTTTTGTCTTTTCATCAACTTTTTTTAGAAGCTTTGCAGGCACACCCGCCATAACGCAGTAAGGCTCAACATCTTTTACAACAACAGAACCGGCAGCAATCACCGCACCTTTACCAATGCGAACGCCTTCGAGCACAACTGCATTTGCACCGATCAAAACATCATCTTCAACTACAACCGGGTCAGCGCTTGGCGGTTCAATCACTCCAGCGAGTACAGCACCGGCGCCGATGTGACAATTTTTCCCGACAATCGCTCGTCCGCCTACAACAACGTTCATATCGATCATCGTTTTTTCACCGATCACAGCGCCAATGTTTAACACGGCTCCCATCATGATTACGCAGTTATCACCAACGGCAACGTGTTCTCTAATTACGGCTCCCGGTTCGATTCGCGCATTGAATTTTGTCAAATCAGCTAAAGGAATGGCGGAGTTTCTTCTATCAATCTCAACGCGGTATTTTGTAATTGAATCTTTGTTGGCTTTATAAAATTTTTCAAACTCTTCCAACTCGCAAAAGAGAATTCCCGATTTATTCCCTCCGAAAAATTCAAGTGATTTAAAATTTACTTTGTCAAGTTTTCCTTGTAAATAAATTTTTGCCGGAGTTTTCTTTTTAGAAGAAGCGATATAATTTATAATTTCATACGAATCCATTGTAGTCCTCTTTTATTTGATTTGTCATTGGTCATCTGTCATTAGTCAATGTTTTTCAAATGACCATTGACGGTTGACTAATGACTATTCTCATTTATAACATCGGTGAAAGAATAAAATCCATTTTTCTTTTTCAGAAGAAATAAAGTTGAAAGTAAAATTCCTTCCGCAAAAGTTCTGCGCGAAGAAGCGGAATGAGAAATTGAAAGCACTTCGCCAAGTCCGCCGAAACTAATTGTGTGTTCGCCGAAAACATTTCCTAAACGCAGTGAAGAAATATTTACATTTTCTTTTTCCACTTCATTGCGGATCATTATTACCGTACCGGATGGTTTATCTTTTTTAAATCTGTGGTGCGTTTCCGAAATTTCAATATCCCAATCATCCACATATTTTTGAACTTCTTTCGTCAGTTTCAACAAAATCTGGATGCCGAGCGAGTAGTTGTAGCTTTGTACAACCGGAACGGTTTCAGCCAATGTTTTCAATTCTTCCATTTGTATGGAAGTTAATCCGGTTGTTGCAATAATTAATGGACAGTTAAATTTTTTTGCCAAAGCAATTGTGTTCTCAAAATTTTCCGGGAGAGAACAATCGATTAAAATTTGTGGAATATCTTTCTGCGTTTCGCCTTCTAATGAAAGCTCAAACACAAGCTGGAATTGCTGTTCTGCAAAAACATTTTGTACTTCTTTGCCAAGTTTTCCGGTGGAGCCGAGAAGTCCGTAATTAATATTTTTCATAATTCTCTAACTCTTTCAACAAAAGGTTTTCAGTACGTTCAGAAACCGGAGCCAGCGGCATGCGTAAAATATTTTTGCAAATACCGAGTTTACTCAACACAAATTTTAATGGTGAAGGACTTGTTTCTTCAAAAAGTAAATTGATCATTTTTAAATATTTCTGATTTAACGCTTGAGCTTTCTGTAAATCATTTTTCTGCATTGCTGTAGTAATTTCTTTCAATTCTTTTGGAAAAGCGTTTGAATAAACAGAAATTACTCCAACGCCGCCCAGAGCCATAATGGGAATTGTCTGATCATCGTTGCCGGAAATAACTTCAAATGATTGTTGTTTCATTGCAGACAGCCGCGCAATCTGAGAAATGTCTCCGCTGGCTTCTTTAATTGCCACAACATTTTTACACGATTCATTTATCTTAATAGCGGTTTCCGGCAGCAAATTCATGCCTGTGCGAGAGGGAACGTTGTACAAAATAATCGGAAGAGAAGTTCGTTCGGAAATATATTTGTAATGTTGAACCAAACTGCTTTGCGTTCCTTTATTATAATAGGGATTAACGATAAGCACGGCATCGATTTTATATTTTTCGGCAATCGCGTTCAGTTTAACAACTTTACTTGTGTCGTTCGATCCCGTTCCGATGACAATTTTGAGTTTGCTTTCGGCAGCTTCCATTGCTGTTTCAATTAGTTTTTCTCTTTCGTACTCATCAATAACAGGAGATTCTCCGGTTGTTCCAAGTACAATAACATAATCAATTCCGCCTTCAATTTGGCGGCGGATTAATTTTTTGTATGACTCAAAATCGATTGAAAAATCTTCATTAAACGGGGTCGCAAGTGCGGTCCCAACTCCTTCAAACATGGCTTTTTTCTCATTCGTTAATAATTAAAAATTTGTGCTATGGAAGCTACAGAAACTATGGTTGCAAAGATATTTATTTCAATTTAATAAACAAGTCATTCGCTAATTTCCACATTTTTTTTTAACTTTAAGCATTAAAAGAGTGTTGATAATTACTTGACAATAAGCGCTTTGTAGATTAAGTTACTTTATCAGTTTAAATGGAGTAATTCGATGAAATTCATATACACAAATTCCATCCGTAAAAATCTTTTTACAATTATTCTGCTCCTTTTCGGAGCAGTGTTATCAATGGTGAGCTGCCAATCTCCAAACGAACCGACAATAGACCAGGGGCCAACTGAAACCCTAGTTAACTTGACAATAGTTTCACCACAAGGCGGAGAAGTGTTAAAGTCCGGAGACGTTTTTAAAATAGAATGGCAGAGCAATACTTCTTCTAATGTGTCGATTCTATATACAACCGGCGGAACTCAATGGGATACGATTTCTTCCAGTTATCCTAATACCGGTTCATTTTATTGGTCGCCTATTCCGAGCAAAACTTCAAATAATTGTAAAATAAAAATCACCACAAAAGATAATCAGCCAGTCTCTAAAGAGTCAAATATTTTCAGCATTGAAAAAGATTCTACAATACAAAAAATATCCTTGATTTCTCCCAGCAATGGAGAAATTTTATTTGTCGATTCAAGTTATACCATCAAATGGACAAGTTCCGGTATTCAAGCACTCAAAATTGAATTGTCAATTGATAATGGACTTAATTGGAATACGATTTCTGCAACAACTCCGGCTGACACAGGGCAATTCAAATGGACAAAAATTCCTAATTTTGTTTCGAATACATGTAAATTGAAATTAACCGACGTTTCTGCCGATTCAATTTTTGCAATTACGAGCGGAAATTTTTCAATAAAAATTCCATCATATATCACAATAAAATCACCAAACGGCGGAGAAAAACTTCTCGGTGGCGGTGTTACAGGGATTAACTGGATCAGTTCTACGGTTGAGAATGTAAAAATTGAATATACAACCGATAATGGCATAAATTGGAACACGATTATTGGCACTACTCCGAGCGATGGCTATTATGAATGGTCGCCTGTACCGAATGTATCTTCAAATAATTGTAATATCAGAATTAGTGATGTTGTTAATAGTTTGGCATACGATGTCAGCGATAATTTATTTTCAATTTTCCCGGAACAGATACTTAAAATAACAAGTCCAAATGGAGGCGAAAAATTCTTTTCCGGTTCAGGCACTACAATTACTTGGATAACAACCTCTGTTGTCGTTAGTTCTGCAAACAATAAGACCTCCGAAATCCAAATTGCCAATGAAACAAATAAGAAATTTTCATCACGCACTTCTGTTATAAAAAAAGAGAAATCATTTTTAACAAATGACACAAAATCTCTTTCTTCAATCGCTAATGTAAAACTGGAATATTCTTCCAACGGTGGCTCTACATGGAACATCATAACACAAAGCACTTCGAATAACGGCTCATATTATTGGCAGTCCATTCCGGACATAAATTCTTCATTGTGTCTCGTAAAAGTTAGTGATGCAGAAGATGGATTGCCTTTTGATATTTCCGACAATCCTTTTATCATTTTTAACAAAGTAGAAAAAACTATTAAAGTTGCCATTCCAAATGGCGGAGAAAGTTGGAATGCCGGAACAGCACAAAACATCACATGGAATAGTTCCGGTGTTTCTTCCGTTAAGATTGATTATACTACTAATAATGGAGTAAGTTGGACTACTATTGATCAAAATACTCCGAGCGACGGATTTTTCGTTTGGAATTCAATACCAATGGTGGCTTCAACAAATTGTAAAATAAAAATAACCGATGCAGTAGATACAACAGCTTTCGATTTAAGCGATGAGGTTTTCACTATATCTCCGGAACCTTATGTGATAGTTCTATCACCAAACGGTGGAGAGACACTAACGTTTGGAACAAATCAAAAAATTACTTGGACTTCGGCAAACATCGGAAAAGTTAAAATTGATTACTCAACGAATAATGGAGCAAACTGGGTAGTGATCTCCGACAGCATAGAATCAACAGGTTCGTTCGATTGGATAGTTCCGAATGTGAATTCAAATCTCTGCCGTATAAGAATAAGTGATGCATCAGACGGAGTACCGTTTGATATATCGGATGCAGATTTTGCGATAAGTAATCAAATTAAAAGAGAGGTTAAAGTAAGTAGTCCAAATGGCGGGGAAGTTTTTTCAGCCGGAACAAGTCAAGACATAACTTGGACAAGTAACGGAATAAGTAAAGTAAAAATAGAATATACAACGGACAATGGCATAAAGTGGTCGGTAATTGTAGACAGTACCGAAGCGGATGGATCATATCAATGGTCACCGGTACCTAACATCTCATCATCACAATGTAAGATTAAAATTACGGATAAAGACGGAACCACAAGTGATGCCAGTGACGCAGTCTTTTCAATTAAACCGATTCAATCAGTAAAAGTCACCTATCCGAATAACGGAGAAGTATTTACAGCGGGAGACCCGGTAGTTATCAGATGGGAATCAACGGGTATAGAGAATGTGGGAATAGATTATACGGTTAATAACGGATTGAAGGAAGAAGATTGGTTTGTGTTGGTAAGCAGCACACCGAGTGACGGAGAATATGAAACAGGATTTTCAATTCCGTCAAATCTGTATCGTATCAGGATAAAAGATATCTCAGACGGCACCCCGATGGATGCTTCTGACGGAACATTTACAGTTCTGCCACAGCCGACGATAACAGTAACGGCGCCAAATGGCGGAGAAAATTTAGTGAGTGGTAACAAAACAAATATTACCTGGGTTTCAACTTACCTTGATTCTGTAAAGCTTGAATACACAACCAATAACGGCGCAAGCTGGGTTGGTATAGCGTCATCAACACCATCAGACGGACTGTATGAATGGTCAGTCCCTGCAGTATCATCTGCGTTGTGTAAAATAAGAATAAGTGATGCAAAAGATAATGCACCGTCTGATCTATCAGATAATAATTTCAAGATCAGTCAAAGCCAGCAAAGAGTTACCATCACTTCACCAAACGGCGGAGAGAAATGGGAAGCTGGTTCATCTCAAAATATCACCTGGACGAGCGATGCCGTTCAAGCGGTTAAGATAGAATATACCATAGATAACGGAGTAAACTGGACTACGTTAGTTGCATCCACACCAAGTACGGGATTTTACAATTGGAATCCAATACCCAAAACACCTTCATCGAATTGTAAAATAAGAATAACCGATGTTGCTAATCTTTATTCTGATATGAGCGACGAAGTTTTTTCAATTACTCCAGAAGCCAATATCAAAGTTCTGTCACCGAATGGTGGAGAGACACTGACGTTTGGAACGAGTCAAAAAATAACTTGGACATCTACAAACATCAGAAAAGTTAAAATAGATTACACAATAAACAATGGAGCAGAGTGGGTCGTTATTACTGACAGCATAGAGTCCACAGGAACATTCGATTGGACGGTTCCGAATGTGAATTCAAATCTCTGCGGCATAAGAGTAAGTAATGCATCAGACGGAGTGCCGTTTGATATATCGGATGCAGATTTTGCAATAAGTAATCAAATTAAAAAAGAGGTAAGAGTTATAACTCCAAACGGTGGAGAAATCTTTTCAGGTGGAACAAGTCAAGACATAACTTGGACAAGTAACGGAATAACGAAAGTAAAAATAGAATATACAACGGACAATGGAATAAAGTGGGCAGTAGTTGCAGACAGCACCGAAGCGGACGGATCGTATCAATGGTCACCGGTACCGAATATCTCAACATCACAATGTAAGATAAAAATTACGGATAAAGACGGAACCACAAGTGATGCCAGTGACGCAGTCTTTTCAATCAAACCGATTCAATCAGTAAAAGTCACCTATCCGAATAACGGAGAAGTATTCACAGCGGGAGACCCGGTAGTTATCAGATGGGAATCAACCGGTATAGAGAATGTTGGAATAGATTATACAATCAACAACGGTTTGGTTGAAGAAGATTGGTTTGTGTTGGTAAGCAGCACACCGAGTGACGGAGAATATGAAACAGGATTTTCAATTCCGTCAAATCTGTATCGTATCAGAATAAAAGATATCTCAGACGGCACCCCGATGGATGCTTCTGACGGAACATTTACAGTTCTGCCACAGCCGACGATAACAGTAACGGCGCCAAATGGCGGAGAAAATTTAGTGAGCGGTAACAAAACAAATATTACCTGGGTTTCTACATACATTGAATCAGTAAAACTTGAATATACAACCAATAACGGTGCAAACTGGGTTGAAATAGCGGCGTCAACGCCGTCTAACGGACTGTATGAATGGTCAGTCCCTGTAGTATCATCAGCGTTGTGTAAAATAAGAATAAGCGATGCAAAAGATAATGCACCGTCTGATTTATCAGATAATAATTTCAAAATCAGTCAAAGCCAGCAGAGAGTTACCATCACCTCACCAAACGGTGGTGAGCAATGGGAAGCAGGTTCATCACATAATATCACCTGGACCAGCGATGCCGTTCAAGCGGTTAAGATAGAATATACTATTAATAACGGAGTAAGCTGGGATATACTAACAACTTCGACCCCAAGTACCGGATTTTACAATTGGAATCAAATTCCCAAAACACCATCAACAAATTGTAAAATAAGAATAACCGATGTTGCTAATCTTTTTTCTGATATGAGTGACGACTTTTTTACAATTACTCCGGAACCCAGTATCATAATTCTATCCCCGAACGGTAGAGAAAATTTGCTAAGCGGAAATCAATATGAAATTCGTTGGAGTTCTGTGAGTGTTGCCAATGTTAACATAGATTATTCAAATAACAATGGTGCTAACTGGTCACAGATTGTAACAAATACTCCGAGCAGCGGTTCGCATTTCTGGACCGTTCCGAACGAAAATACTGAACAAGGAAGAATAAGAATTAGTGACGTTGATGGGACGCCTTCCGATACTTCCGATGCCAATTTCTCAATTTATAAAAACAAAGTCTTACGATTAGTATTCCCGAACGGAGGAGAAGATATAAACACTTATTCAAAACCTGATACAGTTATTGTCTGGACATCCGTGAGTATTGCAAACGTTAGACTAGAGTATTCGTTGGACAATGGATATTCGTGGACGCAAATTATTGCTTCCACTCCCTCAACGGGTTCATTCAGATGGACGCTTCCTACACAGACTTCTACATTAGCGAGAATAAGGGTTTACGATGTTTCCGATCCGGCGACTTATAATGATATGAGCGATTCTTATTTCTCTTTGAATTCTGTTCCAGTCTCTAATGTTCGGATTGATAATCCAAATGGTAGTGAAAAATCTTCTTCCGAAAAAATAATCTCATGGGAAGGTTCAACACACCTTAAACGGGTTAAGTTGGAATATTCATTGGATAGCGGAAAAAACTGGATTATGATTGAAGATAATTATTCAAGTACCAAAGGCTCGAATAAATTTACTTGGAAATA
>Ga0172379_10004834_pt1 | contig 19420 bp, 22 predicted proteins | sample GrowelOW334metaG_FD_119756 | JGI IMG/M metagenome (GOLD analysis project Ga0172379, IMG submission 119756) | Groundwater microbial communities from an aquifer near a municipal landfill in Southern Ontario, Canada - Groundwater well OW334 metaG | ecosystem: Environmental > Aquatic > Deep...
CCACCAAGTCCAAAAGCCAAACCACCGGCCAAAGCCAGCATGGCCACAAAGCCGGTAAAAAGAACACTAATAAGATCCTCGGCAATTTGTAATTGAATCAAAGCGGCCATGAAGGTGAACACCAGAATTGCCCAGCGGGCCAAGCTGGCCAAAAAATCAGCCGAAGCAAGTTTGGCCGCGGCCACTGCCGACTTAACCAGCTTGTGTACAAAGTTAGCAAGGACAGTTCCAAAAAACAGCATGATCACGGCAATAATAACGTTTGGCAAATACAACACGATTTGTTTCAAATAATCAGTCACTTGGTCCCAACCAAGAATATCGGTCGCGGCAATCAACGAAACAACAATCAAAAACCACTTAACAATCCAGCCCAACAGTTTGCTGATTTTAAAAGGCAAACCATAACGTTCAAATATCTGTGGCACTTCGAACTTTTTGGCCAATAAATCGATCTTTAAAAGAACGATTATTTTTTCAACAACGCGTTGCAAGACCAATGCAAAAATTAAACCAACAATGAAAATAGCCAACGCGCCAAAAAATTGCGGCAAAAAATCCAGGATGACTTTCCAAAGTTCTATTAGAGAACTCTGCGCCAAATCGAATGTTGTAGGCATATGTTTTTTAGTGGGTAGGTGTGTAGTAGGTAGTATGTAGGCAAAAGTTCCCGACTAGATCTATTGCCTACCCACTACATACTACATACTCAAACCTTTTTAATAGTAATATGAGGCGGCCGATCGTAAACCGGGGTAACAAAACCTTCGGTTTTTTGTTTTACCCAAATAGCGCCGGATGTTCGGATCATTTCTTCCCCACCCTGGCGGGCCGCGTTTTCTACACCAATCACTAAAAGTTTCTTGGCAAAGGCTAAAGCATTGGCAATGGTGACAATAATCCTGGTCGAGGTAAACGAACCTGGGCCGGAAACCACCACAATCTTTTCCAGGGCTTCTGGCGAAACCAAGTGATCGTGCAAAAATTCGGCGGTCGTGGCCAAATAACCCTCGGGGGCAACGGTAAATTCCTGAAACGAAAGAAGACGACCTTCGCTATCAAGAAGGCCGGCTTCCATTCGAGTAATATCTTGAGCGGCCAAGAATAAAATCATGAATTTTTTTCAATTTTTTCGGCCACGGTCGGCTCGGCGACCACATGCAACTTATCGACCATGACAACTTTCTCGCCTTCCAGAATGGCAAAAAGGAAGCGATCGGTAATCTGCCGGCGATAATTAAACTCCTCCCGCGGCATTAAAGTATAATTTATTTCGTAGCCCAGTTCAGCTTCAAACTCGCTCACTACTTTTTGCAAAGTTTTTTGATCAATACTGCCAACAATCAAAATATCGGTTTGCACGTTGGTATTGTCGACAAAACGACCGGTAAAAATCAACAAGTCAACGTCACCGCGCGTTTTAATTTCTTGAACAAGGTTTTGTTTCAAAAGAATTTGAATTTTTCTGAAGAGATTCCTAAGATCGTGAAAAAGCAAAAAATTGGTGTTCGCAGTATAAAACTTTTTTCGCTCCGAAAGAACCTTGGCCCGACCGGCAACGGCTCCGTGGTTTTCAATAACCAAACCAATCTCAATAAGGTTTTGTAATTCGCGTCGAACCGAATTAAGCTGGGCCGAAATCTTTCGCGTCAGTTCACGAACAAAATATGACTGTTCGGGGTTTTCCAAAAAGAGACCGAGGAGGCGCGCTCGTGTTTTTGAGCCAAACAACTGTTCGATTCGGAAATTAGGGGTAGCCATAAGGTAATTTACCGATCCTCCACTGGTGGACAAAACCCAGCTAGGCTAGGCGTTGCTATTGTTATTTCCTAAGGTATAATGTACACGAAAAGTATAGGAAAGAGCAACCTCTAAATATGGACGATGAAATTCTTCTCTTAAAAACCGCGGTAATTGAGGAAAACCGCGAAAACGGCCGCGAAATAGCCATGGCCGTAACCTTGCCTGTGGAAAACCGCAACGGTTTTGTCTTTGGCGTGGCCGAAGCCAAAAGTCGTTCGGTTTTTGCCGAGGCAATCGCGCAAATTATCCACGATCGCCTAACCAAGTTGGCTGACACCATGCAAGAAAGCATTAGTGTGCCCCGGCGCTTTGAACAAACTTTGGAAGCGATCAACGAAGAAATCGCCGCTCGCGCCGCGGAAATGGAAACTTTTAATCCGGCTGACCTAAACGCCATTATTGGTTTGGCTGTTGATAAAACCTTGTATCTTTCCGGAACTGGCGAACTGCCGGCAATTTTTCTTCACAAATTGCCCGAGGGCAAATATCAGGTTTTCAATCTGGCCCGCAGTATTCAAACCGAACAAGCTTCCATAAGTTGGCAGAAAGTTTTTGTTGTGGTTTTGGATGGTGACTTAAATCCCGGTGATGTTTTCTGTGTCTGCAGTCGCGATTTGCAACGCGAAATGCCGCCCGAAGAATTACACTCGCTTTTGGCCACCCTGCCCCCGCAAAGCGCGGCCGTAAAGTTGCGTCAATATTTTCCTTTAGAAATCGACCTTTCCATGTTTATCTTGCGCGTCGGTGGTGACGAAGAACGCACACATATCTCCGCGCCAGCTTCTTTAAAGCAACTGCAGGCGTCGCGCGAACAAACAAAACGAGTGTTGTCCGATCAAAAACCAACTTTTTTCAAAACTCTTTTTGCCTGGGCTTTCACCTTATTAAAAGATCAGCGTGGTTTTGCTCGACTTCTTAAAAGTTTTATCCGAATTCTTATTAGCGCTGTCATAATTGTCTTTTCCATGCTGCACGATTTGGTAATGTGGCTGGTTCGTTTAGTTCGACGCCTAATTTCACCCGATAGAAAAGAAGTGTTTGCCGAAACCAAAGCGCGTTTTGATGGTGGCCGGCAGTTTGTTCGTGAAAAATTTCACCGCTTACCAAAAACCAGCCGATATCTTTTACTCGCAGCCGTAGCTTTGATTATTATTATCGTGGCCAGTATTTTCATGATCTCTCGTGGCCGGGTGGCCAGCGAAGAGCGCGCAGCTTTTGAAGCCTCCATCACTCGCGTTGAATCACTGCACGACGCCGCGGAAAGCGCTTTAATTTATAAGGACGAAGCTAAAGCTAAATCCTTATTAACTCAAGCGGAAACAGCTTTGAACGCCATTGTTACTGACGACAAGGAACAGCTGGCCCGCATTGCCGAAGTTAAAGCTGAAGTCTCGGGCACGGCCAACGAACTGCGCCGCGTGGTAGAAGTTGAAAATCCTGAAGTTATGGCCAGTGTGGCCGCCCCGTTAGTTTTGTCGGCCATGACCGCGGCTAACAACAACATTTATATTTTTGGTAATGATAAAAACGTTTACATCTTAAATTCCAACGACAAAAAATTGGATTACGCCGCGGGCATTGAATTTAGCGCGGCCGCGGGCGCGACGACTGATGGCAGCATGATGCTTTGGCTTGATGACAAATCGGTTATTAATCTTTTTGACACCGCCCCTAATGGAACACCGAAAGTTGGCACCAGTGCCCCGACCGGCGAAACCTGGGTTGATCTTTATGCTTATGGCGATCGGGTTTACGTTTTGTCGCCAGGCAGCGGTTTAACCTCGCAAGTTTACAAACTAATCCGCACTGGCACTGATCTTGGCGGAGCCACGGCTTGGATTAAGTCACCTATCACCGAACTTTCCGACGCCGTTTCTTTGGCTGTCGATGGCACAGTCTTTATTCTCCGCTCCAATGGAAACGTTTTGCGCTTCGTAAGCGGTCGCGATGTTGCTTGGTCACAAGCGGCCATTGAACCGGCTCTAACTTCAGCCACCGACATCTGGACCTCGGCCGAAAGCTCGTATGTTTATGTTCTCGACCCCGCCGGCCAGCGCCTGGTGGTTTACGAAAAAGAAACCGGCCTCTTAATCGCACAATATCATTCCTCGACCTTCGCCAACCTCACCGACTTCTCTGTTGACGAAGCGAATAAGACAATTTATCTCACGGGAACAAACAATGTTTACAAGATCAGTGCTACGCATATTAAATAATCCCAAAACAAAAACCACCGGCCTAAACCGATGGTTTTTTGTTTGGTTGAAATTATTTCAATTCAGCCTTACCGCCAGCTTCTTCGATTTTCTTTTTCATTTCTTCGGCAGCGGCTTTGTCAACGCCTTCTTTGATCATCTTCGGGGCGCCGTCGACCAAATCCTTGGCTTCTTTAAGTCCAAGACCGGTCACTTCACGGACGACTTTGATGACGCCGATTTTGTTGTCACCAGTGGCCGTCAACTCGACGTTGAAAGAGGTTTTCTCTTCAGCGGCGGCAGCACCACCAGGCGCGGCGGCCATCATCATAGCTGGAGCCGAGGCGGAAACGCCGAACTTCTCTTCAAGGACCTTAACCAATTCGGCCAGGTCAAGAACGGACATTTTTTCGATTTCTTCGACCAAAGCTTTGAACTTGGCCGGGACTTCGACAATTTTTTCGTCAGACATATTTTTAGGTTCGAGTATGTAGTATGTAGTGGGTAGGCAATAGATTTAATGAAACTTTTGCCTACATACTACCTACTACGTACTAAAAATCTTTAGTTATTTAATTAAACCTTCTTTTCTTGCACCGCTTTAAGGACTGTCACCAGCCCGCGCAAGTTGCCGGCCAAGACATTAACGAATCCGGAGACTGGAGCATTGAGAGAACCGACCAATTTGGAAAGGAGTTCGATTTTGCTGGGCAAGGCTGCGAGTTTTTTGACCTCACCGGCATCAACCAGTTTGCCCTCAAGCACGCCGCCCAAGATTTTTACCGTGTCCCTTGTTTTAACGAGGTTAGCCAAGACCTTGGCGGCCGAGACTTCATCGTCGAAAGCAAAGGCGGAAAGAATACTGCCCTCAAAGCCGGAAGGATCAACGGCCTCTTGGCCGGCTTCCTTAGCCGCAATTTTGAGCAATGTCTTTTTTGATACCACGACTTCCACCCCGGCCTTGCGACCTTTGGTACGAAGATCATCGGCATCCTTCATGGTGAATCCGGAAATGGAGGCAAAGGCCGCCGCTTTCATGCGACGAAACTTGTCGGCCAAATCGGCCACCATGGCTTCTTTTTGTACGCGTGTTTTTGCCATATAGTATCGACCTTTAGAATTAAAATGTTTGATTTTGGATTCAGACATTTTAATTTTTAAATAAAAACTGCGGAATAAAGCCGCAGGAAACAATCTATCTGGAAGATCCAGATTTTTTGCCTCGACGAGACTTATGCCTTTTGGGCGACTCGTGTTCTACGGCTATCTTTAGTTCGAAAACAGTATAAATCAAAAAGAAAAAGGCGTCAAGAGGACGCCAGGAAGCAAGGAGCACGAAGCCGATCAGGCAGTACTCGGATCTTGAAGAACAAAATCGTAGAAGACAAACCAGTTCCCGTGCGCCTTGAGGATATCGGCGATCTCCTGACCGGTCAGAGCTTCCCCGCGGAAATCCATGACTTCCCGCATGTGCCGATCGAGGCTACCTGAGCCCGGGGTGATGGCCTCGGGCTCAGGGTCTTCCTCTGTGGGGTAGACCGCGAAGTAGCCGGTGAAGAAGAGGTTGTCAGGAAGGTTCTCGAGAACCTCGACGGGAAGATGCGCATTGAGCGGAGGAAACGACATGAGGCACCTCCTTTTCGTGCGGTCATACTTTAGTCAAACAAAAAAGGGGCGTCAAGCCCCTTGCCTTTTAAATCTTCTGGCACTTGGGGCAGTAGGCACTGCCCCGCCCGCCGACTTTAATTTTTTTTAAAATAGTTTTACAACGCCGGCATGACTGCCCTTCCCGACCATAAACTTTTAATTGTTTTTGAAAAGTTCCTTCTTTTCCAAAAGCATCGATGTAAGCGTCGGCCGAAGTGCCGTGTGCGGCAACGGCTTTTTTTAAAACAGAAACCGTGCCTTGATAAAGTTTTTTCATTTGCTCGTCGGAAATCTTGCCAACCAAGGTCATGGGGTGAATTCCGGCAAACCACAAAGCTTCAGAGGCGTAAATGTTGCCAATGCCGGCAATGCAGGTTTGATCCAAAAGATGGGGTTTAATTTTTTTCTTGGGGGCCGAACGCAAACACATGGCCATTTTTTGCCAAGTAAAACTTTTGTCGAGCGGCTCGGGCCCGTAAGCTTGGGCCTCAAGATATTCTTCCAAACCTTTCTTATCAACCAATTTCAAAAAACCGAATTTACGAAAATCATTCCAATGCATTTCCTTGCCGCCAGACAATTTGAAAATGACGTGTGTATGTTTGTCGACTCCACTTTCCCCTCCCACTTCTTGTCCCGCCGAAGCCCGGCGAAGGAGGATGGGGGAGGGGTTAGGGGTGAGGGATCTAACCAAAAATCGACCCGACATTTTTAAATGTGCCAAAATAAAATAATCACCGGAAAGTTTAAAAATCAAAAGCTTGGCTCGGCGTTCAACGCCGATAAACTTTTTTCCTTTAAGAAGTTGAACAAATTTTTTGGGTGGCAAATTAAGCCGTCCGGAAAAATTGACGACAACATCTTTTATAGTCGCACCAACAATTGCTTGAGAGAGCTGACGACGAACGGTTTCGACTTCTGGTAATTCTGGCATACAGTGCCACGCCGGAGCCTGAAAGGCGAAGGCAGGTTATTTTTCCGAGGCCTGTTTTATGAAGTGGCTAGTCACCACGCCCACTGCCCAAAGGAAGATGGCTGCCAAAACGGCCGGCCAAAAACCTTCGATGGTAATTCCCTTCACCATCGTGCTCATGAACCAAAGCATACCGGCATTGATCACAAAGATAAACAAGCCAAGTGTAACTATCGTAATCGGTAAAGTCAGAATCAAAAGAATTGGACGAACCAAAGCGTTGATTAAACCGAGTACCAATGCGGCGATAAGTGCGGCATAAAACGATTCGACGTGGAAGCCGGGGATAATCATGGCCGCTGCCAGTAGGGCGAGGGCGTTGATTACCCATCTTAAAATAATGGTCATAGTTTTTTGTTCAATTGTTCAAGTTGTTCAAGTTGTTCACTTTTGGTTTTAAAACCGATCCGATAGTGAACATTTTGAACATATGAACAATTTGAACGGATTAAATTATTCTTCAAACTTCTTCTTCAACTCCTTAATTTTATTTTCAACTTCGGAAAGTTTGCCTTTACAAACTTTCGCGAGCTCAAGTCCGCGTTCAAACTTAGCCAGACCTTCATCAAGGTCGGCTTCGCCTTTTTCGAACCACTCGGTGATTTGTTCGAGCTCTTCAAAAGCTTTGGAAAAATTTACAGTTGTTTTTTTGGTCATATAAGTTTTAGTTTTCCTTTTCCATTAACTCGCAACACTTCGGCCCCAAGCGAACCTTCAGCTAATTGTACCCCGATTTCCGCGCCAATCTCAAGCGCAGCCGCGTCTTTGATTACCTTCCCTCTGGCTGTAACAATACTGTAGCCGCGGGCCAGAACGCGTTTAGGATCAAGATTGGCCAGAACGCGGAACGAAGCAGCTAAACGATCTTTGAAACGCGGCAGCCAATTGTTAACACGATCAAACAAATTGTTGGTGAGATGTGATAATTTTTCTTTTTGACGATCAGCCGCGGAAAAAATAAGTTGAGTGGCGCGATCAATTAACATTTGCTTCTCGCCTAAAACATCACTTAAACGATTTTCTAAATGTCGGGTCATGGTTTCAATTTCATAAAGAACCTCCTGGCGATTTGGGACAACTCGTTCAGCTGCGTTGGACGGTGTGGAAGCACGGACATCGGCGACAAAATCGCAGAGCGATTCGTCACGCTCGTGGCCAACGCCGCAAACCACGGGAATTTTGGAACCAAAAACCGCGCGGGTAACTTGTTCGTCGTTGAAGGCATGAAGATCTTCCAAGCTGCCGCCGCCGCGAGTTAGTACTAAAACTTCCGGCCGCTTATCATCGGGCAAAGAATTAAATTTTTCGAAAGCCTCAAGAATTTCCGGCACGGCTTCCCGCCCCTGCACATGCACGTGTGAGAATAAAACCTCAACCCCGCCCCAGCGATTATTTAAAATTCTGATAAAGTCGCCGTAAGCCGCGGCATCACGCGAAGTGATTAAACCAATCCGTTCGGGAAATCTTGGCAAGCGGCGTTTGCGCGAAATCTCAAATAAACCTTCGTCGGTTAATTTCTTTTTTAAAAGTTCGTAAGCTTTTTTTAAAGCCCCGTCGCCAACAGCTTCCATTTTTTGCACTTCAATTTGAAAACCGCTCCACTTATTAATGGCCGGCGGTCCCCAAACTTTTACTTTCATGCCGTCCTCAAATACTCCGCTCACTTTAAAAGTCGTGGCAAAACAACCGACTTTGGCCGAGGGATCGTTTTCATCTTTCAGCGAAAACATTATCCACTTGCCGTCTTTTATTTTGTAATCAAAAATCTCGCCTTCCACGGCAAAAGAATAGCCATCAATGTTTAATTTCAAAACTTGGTTGGCTAATTTCAGGTATTCCGAAACTTGTAGGACAGGTTCCATAACCCAGCTATTTTACCAGAAAAATAAAAAACCCGCCTATCTGGGTGATGGCGGGCGGTCAGGCCGAGTACGAAGCGTCGAGGATCCCTTCCCAGTCGAGGTCGGGGTCGAAGGGGTCGATCACCGCGTTCCGGAAAGCCGAGAAGACGTCGGAGACCGAAAGTTCGTTGAGAAGCATCTCCTTGATCGTCGGCGTCGGACGCGAACGGAGTTGGTCGGCGATGGCGGCCAAGTCCTCATCACACAAAAGGGCGAACAAAGCCGTGGTGTTCACCTCTGGCATAATTTCGGCCAGGGCGTCGTAGACCGCTCCGAAGATGGCGTGGCCATGATCGGAAGGGTTGTTGATCGGGTAGAACTTGTACATGTGCCGACGTGCTTCTTCGAAGAGTCCGAAGGTCGGACCACGGCTGAAGGAAACTGCTCCAACTTCGGCCGACTCGCGAACCAGGGCGACGATGCAACGGGCGACTCGCTCACGCTGGCTTGCCCCCAACTTGTGCATAGCCTTGTGGATTTCCGCCATCTCGCTTTCTTCGAGACAGATCCAGCAACCACCCTTCTGTATACGAATGACATCGTTGTAGTCGGCGAAGAGGTAGGCGATCTTGTCAGCGAACATGACGATCGCTTCCTCGAGCGAGAGGATGCCGGTAGTGAGATCTTTGGCCCCGCGCGAATGGCGATGCATGACTTGGAGCGTCTGCTTGGTCAGGTTAAGACCATGACCGGAACGCTCAATGTGCTGGGCCACGACCAGTCCAAAAACCTCGTGACGGAAAGATCGGCCGGTTTTCTTGGCCAGAAACATTTCACCGGTATGGCCGAGCGGCGTGTGACCGATGTCGTGGCCAAGGGCCCCGGCCAAACAGAGCCACGGGTTGGCCCCAAGGGCAAAGGCCAGGGCGACGGCGATCGAGCAGACCTCGTCAGTGTGCGAACGCCTGGTACGAATATGGAGATTGGTCGGGTCGGGCACAACCTGGGTGTGCCTGGCCGAACGACGCAGACCACGGCTTTGCATAAGCTTCAACGCCGCGTCAATCATGTATGGATCGATGCCCGGCTGACCGATGAAGATCCCATCGCCATCGTTGTCACGGTGAATGCGCCGGACCGCGACCTCGGGACCAGTGGCCAGGTGTTTAAGGCAGCCAATGAACGGCCGGAGCTCGTTGCGGAGGAGTCGAACATCTTCAGGGGAAATGATGGAGAGCAGGTTCATAGTGGACTCCGATGAAAAGGAACAGTGGAGGAGTATCTAAACAAAAAAAGAACCGACTGTCTAGTCGATTCTGCCTAGTCTCCTAGCTTCCTACCCTCCTAGCCTCCTAAAAATAAACCGGCTGAAAAACCGGCACCGCCAACCAAAATATAAAAGCAATAAGAAGAAGCGAAACCAAAACTTCGAGCCAAACGGTTTTCCCTTCCTTACGCCCCAACCAACCAAAACCAAAAAGCGGGAAAAAAATAAAATCAAAAACCAACCAAACCAAACCAGTAAAAAACAAAAGGGTCAACGGCCCGTACGGTTGGCCGACAAAATCAAGCCAGCCTTTATCAGCAACAAAAGGGTAGGTGCTGCCAAAGACCATCCCCATCAAAATATGTAACAGAAGGCCGGTGGCAAAAGCTGCTAATTGCGACAGGCGCAAATCAAAAAAAGATTTTACATCAACCACTAGCGGCAAATTTTTAACCTTGCCGCGGCGAACAACTTCCGTGATTATCGCCGGCATGGAAACAAGGAAAGCCGCCAGGCCACCGACTGAAGCGCCTAAAATAATGTCGTTCATATTTGTTTTTTTTGGACACGAGTATGTAGTAAGTAGTGGGTAGGCAATAGATCTAATTGGGAACTTTTGCCTACATACTACCTACTACTTACTACAATACTACATACCCTGATCAATTGTTCGGATAAATCACCACGACCACTTTCGCTCCATTCAAGACATCCCCACCATTCCAATCATGCATCGCCTCCATGATGGTATCAAAAGAATATTGGTAATCGGCGCCAAGCCGTGTTCCCGGATCATTGGTAACAAAAGTAGTTTTGGTATAACCCTTCAAAACCAAAGCATGATAAAGCGGGCCTTCACCAGTAAAATTTGGGTTACCAAGCATGCGCCCAGCCGCCAGAATAATTACCGGCCGACCGGCCACCAAATGTGCTTTCAAATCTTCAACAGTTGGATCTTCGATAACTTCAACTCTCTCGTAACCATACATCTGCTCGGCCAACACGGCTGTTTGCGCAGCCGTAGTGCTTTCAAAAAAACCAAACAACGCTTTTTCGTAATCAACAATTTTCAAAAGGTCGATGTCGGCCTGATTGGGGTCAATTTTTCCAGCCGGCCAGCCTTCGTAAAAAGCATTAACCATGTAAATAGCTGCTTCTTCACAAGCATCTTCGTGCACAACATCCCAGTTAGCCAACGGAGCTTGTGAGGTAAACGGTACAGCTAGGTTAAATTCAACCGGCATGGGTGTGGTAACCAGAACCGGAATTTCTTCCTCAGGTTCCTCTTCGACCACCGGGTCTGGTGTTGGCTCTTCAATTTCCTCAACAATTGGTGGTTCGACTACAGGGACAACAACCTCGCTCCCGACAACTTCTTCAAAGGTTTGCGGTGCTGGTGCCGCGGCCATTCTTTGGGCGTCGCTCCAAAAATCTGTAATGTTGTCTTTTTGCCAAAACAAAATTCCAAAAATCAGAATTGGTCCTAACAGTATGGCAATAAAATAAACGAAAATTTTTCTCATATTAAGAAAATTGTTTAGCCACCCAGTCCTTTAAGAGCCAGGTAGCCTTAACATCATCTTTATTATACGTCAATATTTTTTCCAAAGTTTGTTTATCACCGTTTTTTAAATATTCCTCAAACCAACGCACCGCCTGCACTCCCGAAGCATCTTCGGCTTGCCATTTATAACCAACGTACGCGCCAAGATCTTTTAGTGAATAAAACGAAAGAGGAAAAATCACCGCCGGACGAAGAAGAAATAACAGGTCATGCATTCGCCCCTCGATTTGCGAACGAAGTTCGTCAGGTAAAAAATACTTGGCGGCAAAACGACGAAAAACTTCCATCTCAAACCACCCATAATGATAAATCGGCGCGTCTTCCCTTTTTAAAACAAACTCAATAAATTTTCGCCACATTTCACCTTCGTCTTCTGGTTTTTCAGCCAGGAATGGATAGTAGTGACTTTTGCCGCTCTTAACTTCAAGAACACCAAAAAGGAAATCCAAATCCCGAAGTGGATCGCTTTCAATATCAAAATAAAGTTCGGTCGTAGCCTCGGGAAATTCTGGTTCAGACAAAAGAATGTGACGATTCTCGACAATTGCTTCGGCCTGGCGGCGCAACAAATCAAGGCGATCATAACGCACGGCCGGGGCTAATTTTTCCAAATCAGATAAAGAAATTTTTGCTAAATCCTCCAAAGTCTTAATACCAATTTTTTGTAGAGCAGCCACCTCTTCGCGCCAAACACGATTCAAAACCGAAAGATCGCGACAGTTTTCCGATTCCAATCGACATGCTCCATACCACGGCGATTGCTTGCAACCGGCTGTTAAAAAGTGAGCCGGTTTTTCCCCAGCCACAACGCGCTCGATTTCCGACAGCGACAAATGGAAATACGCTTCAAACTCTTCAATTAAATATCCGACAATCTTCTTATCTGGTGTGATGATATAACCCTGAAATGGTTTTGCCCCCTGCAAGCGCGACAAAAGCTCGGCATAAAAACAACCTTGAAACTTGTAAGCATCGCGAACATCGCGCGATCTCTTTACATCGGCCGCTACATAATAATAATTACCAAAAATCGAATGACCCTCCACCTTGGCCAAAATGTCGGGATTACCAACCCAATGTCCGTGTACTAAAACACCTTTATAAATAGTTTCCCGACCCTCACGCATGAAATCAAGTGTCTGGTGAAAAGCGTCGTCAGGATCTTCGGCTGTGACTTCAACCAAATCAGGGCGATCGTTAATCAGCTCACGCTCTTTTTCCGGCAACAAGCCATCATCAAGCAAACGCGAAAGCAGCGGATCAACGGCCGCTTCAGCCTCATGGACATCGCGATACACCCAGCTGGGGCACTTAAGGTATTTGTAGAAAGTTTTTTCGGTAATTTGTTTGGCCATGCTTTTATATTATAGCAGTAAAAACACAAAAAATGTAAAAGTTGCCTTCTTTTAAAAAATAAGATAAAAAGGACTCAGTAACCCCGGGGAGTCAATCATGGGAACGTTCTTCACCATCATCGTTTGGCTGGTCACCATCGTCTTCGCCGTTATTCTCGGCGCCGTGGCCATTGTGTGGCTCATCGTGGTGGGCTTTCTCATCTGGATGGCTGTCGCTGCCATCTTTAGATTCTTCGACAAGGTCTCCCGTCCGACCATCCAGGGTGTCGGCCAGGTCATCGGCAGGCACTTCATGCCGGAGCACGAAGAGGAATACACCCAAATGATCGGCGAGGACACGTTCAACAGAACCAGAACCGTCCCTGACTGCTGGACGGTCAAGGTCAGGCTGTTCGGCTGCGATGGCACGCTCGAGGTGGATCAGGACACCTACAACAAGCTCCGGGTCGACGACCAGGTCGCCGTCGATTATCGCCTCGGCCGTTTCAGCGGCCAGCCCCACATGTACGACGTCAGACCTCTCCTCTCCGCAGTGGCGTAGCTTGCGCCGCTGTTTTTTATAAACAAAAACCACCGAGATAATCTTGGTGGTTTTTATTTTTACAAAATTTTACTTTTTATCTTCCACGGTCACTTTAACCATTTCATCACCAATTTTTATTTGATCAACAACCTCCAAACCTTCGGTTACTCGACCAAAGATGGTGTATTTCTTGGGCAGTGGGGTATCGGCCAACATGATAAAGAATTGCGAACCGTTGGTGTTGCTACCGGCGTTAGCCATGGCCACTATGCCGCGTTCATAAGTATAATCGTCGCTTAATTCATCATTAAATCTATAACCAGGACCACCGCGACCAGTGCCGAGCGGGTCACCACCTTGAATTACAAAACCTTCATCACGACGATGAAAAATCAAACCATCGTAATAACCCTCATTGGTTAAATAAACAAAGTTGGAAACCGCCATTGGCGCAGTTTCATTATAAAGTTCAAAAACAATATCACCTTTGGCCGTGGTAATACGGACCTGTTTGTTTTGGATTTGGTCGTTCGTTAAAACGCCGGGGAAAGTATAAATTTTTACAGGATTCACAGCGGTTGAAGTAGTAACCGACGAATTAATATTAGTTGGAGTTGTTGAATTTGCCGCTGACTGCGTGTCGGTATTACCGCAACCGCTAAGCAAAAGCAAAGACAGCGCCAGAAGCGCTACTGATTTATTTAACTTCATAGTTTTAAATCATTGTTTGAAGCAGAAAGAACGAAAGAGCAACAACTAATCCACCAAAAATTATGTGAACGACCGATTCGATTTCACCGGTCTGGCCACAGCAATTGCCGCAGCAACATTTTTCCTTGGCCGCCATTTTTTTGGCGGAAACTTTTTTTGGCATATCCCCCTAGTGATTATTTTGTTTTAATTATTGACTTGGGTTATTATACCAGAGGAGCTAAAAAAATAAAATGTGGAAAAATTATGACATACGAAGCTAAAAATTTCGAACACTTAATAGGTTTGCCGGGGATTAGCGAGGTTTTGTTAAAAAACCATTTCACGTTATACCAGGGTTACGTGACAAATGTGAATAAACTGGCCGAAAAATCCGGGACAATTGAAATCGGTTCATTGGAATATGCCGAACTCAAACGTCGTTTTGGTTGGGAATGGAACGGAATGTATTTGCACGAACTTTATTTTGGTAACTTAACCAAAGACTTCAAGCCTTTGAATCCGGAAAGTGATTTGTATAAAAAAATAACCGAAAGATTCGGTTCTTACGAAAACTGGGAAAAAGATTTTCGAGCCACGGCGGCCATGCGCGGCATTGGTTGGGTAATTCTGGCCGCTGACAAAACCGAAGGAAGACTTTTTAATGTCTGGATTGGCGAACATGATGTTGGGCATCTCGCCGGCACCACACCACTTTTGGTTATGGATGTTTTTGAACACGCTTTTATGCTTGACTATGGCACCAAGCGCGCCGATTACATCGAAGTTTTTATGAAAAATATTGATTGGTCAGCAGTGGAAAAAAGATAATTATTCCCACGGCAAACCTTCTCGCCCAAACTGTCCGTAAACGGAAACCGCGCGATACCGCGGTTTCTTTAAATCCATTTTTTCGACAATGTCGTCAAGGTTAAAATTATAATTTTGTTTAACGTATTCCAAAAGAGTTCCCCCTCCCTCACTGGGGGAGGGCTGGGGAGAGGGATTTGAAGATTTGACGTCAATCATTACCGGTTCGGAACGTCCCAGAGTGTAAGTCAAAGAAACAACAGCCGAATCAGCCTTCCCTTCCTTAACCAATTGCTTGGCAACATATCTGGCCATGTAAGCTCCGGCCCGTTCGGCTCGCTGAGGATCCTTGCCAATAGGCGAAGAATCGCCGTGCGGTACCAGCCCGCCATAAAAATCCGCGGCCGCGCGTCGACCACTTACCCCAGCCTCGGACTGAAAACCTTGGGTAGAAAATTGCCCAATGGGATTTATAAAAATTTGCGCTTGCTCGCCGCCAATAATCGGGGCTACCACACGCTCCAACAAACGGGCTTGAACATCAATCGGAGCAACGTCTGCCGCGTGACTGGCTAAAAGGGTTACGGCCGAAACTTTTTTCCCTTCCATTACCACTTGTGCTTTACCATCAGCTCCCAGCCAGTGAAACGAAGGGTCGAGTCGGCGCAAATCATCAAGACGACGAACCAAACCTTGGGCCAGAACCATAGGAAGTGGAAGAAACTCACGCGTCTCGCGGGTGGCGTAACCGTTCACGACAACCGTGTCGTACGAACCGTGTATTTTTTTTATTTCCTCGGAAGAACTTTCGATATTTACAAAAACTTCAATTTCATCAGAATAACCAATTTCGTGATACATTTGTTTGGCCAACGAGGCCACGTCAAAATCGGCCGTGGAATTAACTTCCCCGCCAACCATAACCATGCCGTGTGAACCCAAAACTTTAATGTCCAAACGGCTGTCCGGATCGCGCCGCAAATATTCATCAACAATACCGTCGGCGATTTGATCGCAGATTTTATCAGAATGTCCGGCACAAAGTGCTTCAACGGTTTTCGACATATAGCGGCCTTAGGTTAACAACTTTTTCTGGTAAAAGCAACCCTACCTTTAAGGAGTTACTGTTTCCTGTTAAGATAAAATCGAACAATAACTATTAATAAATTTTATATGGAATTATCTGAAGTCGCCTCGATCTTAGAAAGTCTAAGAGAAAAGGTCGGGAGTATGGAAACAAAAGTTCGAGATATTGAAAGTTACATGGTTAAAAAAGACCACCTTGACGGAAGAATCACTGAAATTAAAGATGAACTTTCCGACATAAAAGCCGCGTGCGCAAAATAAATCTGCTTCCCCTCTCCTTACGAAGGAGAGGGGTGTAGGGGTGAGGTAAACAAAAAACCATCCTTTCTTAGGGTGGTTTTTTGTTCCGTATCAACTCAACAGTTCCGCGTGCATCCCTTTTGACGAGACGCTTAGCGAGAGAGCGATAAACTCCCCGCCAAATTTAATGAACATGATTCTGTCGAGCTGGTATAGCGAATCGTCTGTCTGGAACAGACGATTCGAGATTTGTGAGTGCGAACGTCGGGTGTTAATTGAGAAGGAGGAGTGGGCGGCCGCTGGAGGGTGTGCGGCCGCCCTTTTAGTTGATCAGTGTAGCGCCTTTTTTCACGACCGAAGTCGTGGCCCGGAGAGCTTTTTTACTCCCGAGCAATAACGGCGCACATGGTCACCTCCTCTTTTTCTCTACTAAATCTCCGAGCAACTCAGAAACTTGGTGGAGTGGGGGAAAACGGAGTGCGTGTCCCCCGAGACTCCTGTCACAACTTCCTTGCGACAGAGTAGGAACAGTTCGCTTAACCGGCGTCTCGCGACTCCGGAGGGCCAACTGAAAAGCCCTTTTGTGTTCTGCTATTTCTAGCCCCAGAACTGTTGGGCCGAGGTTGTGTTAGGTCGCGAGCCTAACGGCGTCACTTGTTTTTCGCAATACTTGATCAACACGCATTCGTACTAGTGTTTGGAATTGCTCGTCAACGGTCCGTGAACGGACTCGTCCGCTTACCAAATCCCCTATCGAATTACCATGTCTTTCAAGAATCACTACTCGCAAGCCGCGAACTCTGTCCTGCGTCTCCGCAGACCACCTACATTCAGTACTCCACTGTTGCAGCTTTCGCTGATCAGTCAGTGTTTCCCTTTCGAGTGGCGAGATTCGCGCTACCAACGCCGGCTAGTCCTGATATTTTGGTCGGATGGGCGACCAGCTTATTCCCATCCGTTGCCCTACATCGTCTCCACTCAATCTCCTTCACCAACAGTTTCGCTTCGTTGGCGCGCCGGTTCTTGGGAGACACCGGAACAGAGTTTCTTTGCCGCACTATCCGCCTTGTGCAGCCAACGCTGGGGGTGGTTTCCGGACCCCAGGCAGGTTTCCTCTCTAGGCCCTAAGGCGACGAGGATTTCGCGCAACCTGCAGCGCGCCGTTCATCCCGCCCACACCATGTGAGCGGGACCGGAGGAGAAATTCTTCTGATTAACCAAACTGCGAGTCGAACATCGCAGTCTCCTTGGTTGGGGGGGGGGGAACGACCCTTCTCTTGAGGACATGAGCCAGTCAGTCCTCCAACTGTGTCCAACCCAATGGGAGGGACAACCACCTCTTTCGAAGTGGTGCAGCGGGGTGCAGCCGACGTCCGACCGAAGTCGGACAATGAGCACAGGCGGCCTAGCACCCCCACAATCCGCGACTTTGTAGTCGTGAACTTTGGGGGTGACAGGAAAATTAGGAGAGTAAATATACCACATTTTGGCCACTTTGTCAAGATTAAATGGCCGTATTTTGGCTTATTTTAGCTAAGGAGGCTAGGAGGGTAGGAAGCTAGGAGACTAGGCAGATGCGAGTTAAAGACTAGATTCCTAGCCTCCTAGCATCCTAGCCTCCTAAAAGTCTCCTAAAAGTTGACAAGAAATAAAAAAACCACTAGTTTTAGTGGCCGCGACTTAAAACCTTAGCCAATTGGCTTTTGGGAGACAACGTGGAAGAGAACCTCTCTACTGACAGCTATTTCGGCGATACTTTTGTTAACATCGCCCTCAGGTGTGCAGCTCGCGATGGCCTCGACGCCGGGAATCGTCTCCTCGCCTTCAGATTGATGAAGACTGCTGATTCTGGAGACAAGCTGGCTGAAAAGTGCTGCCAGCTCCGCCTCACCTTCCAGATCGTGCCGGCCACAGCCGAATGCAAGGCTCATGTCGAGACCTGGGAAGAGGTCGCTCTGAGGATGCTCACGGACAAGCTCCGTCGAGAAGGCCCGGGCGAAGCCCTCGAGTTCATGAGGCAGTTCTCCGAGCTCGGAAAGACCGATCCCGCCTTCACCGACGAAATGAGGGAACAGGTCAGCGAATACATCAGGAACACGGTTCCGCGACAGACCTAGTTCCCTCTCCGCTCCGCCAGCCAACCGGCTGGTTTTTTAATAAATAAACATCGCATCACCAAAAGAATAAAAACGATATTTTTCTTTTATCGCTTCTTCGTACGCTCGCAAAATATTTTCTCGACCAGCCAAGGCTGAAACCAAAACCAACAACGTTGATTTTGGTAAATGAAAATTAGTAATGAGTCCGTCAATAACATTAAATTTGAAACCCGGGGTGATAAAAATATTTACTTCACCTAAAAAACCGTTTTCCGGAAGTTGGTCGTTATTCATTTTAGCTACTCCTTCAAGAGCGCGGGTGGTCGTTGTCCCCACAGCGATAATTCTTCGTCCTTCCTTTTTTGCGGCATTAATTTTTTGGGCCACCTCGGCTTTTACTTCCACCAACTCTGAATGCATTTCGTGTTCTTCAAGAGTTTCAGTTTTCACCGGGCGAAAAGTCCCGAGCCCCACGTGTAATGTCACAAATTCAATCTCAATTCCCTTCTCTTTTATTTTTTGTAATAATTCTTTTGTAAAGTGAAACCCGGCTGTGGGCGCGGCCACTGATCCGGTTTCGCGAGCATAAACCGTTTGATATGTTTCCAATTTTTCCGGAATCTTTTTTACATAAGGCGGCACGGGAATCTCACCATGTTTGTCGGTAAAATCTAAGACCTCGGCGGCCGAAACGGAAAACTGCAATTCGGCCGTGCCATCTTCGGCTTTACTTAAAACTTTTGCTTTTAATTCACCAAAATAAATTTCATCGCCAATTTTCACTTTTCGCCCCGGTTTCAACAAAGCCTGCCACACCTCTTCCGCCGAACGCAACAAAAACACTTCTATTTCGTTTTCCCTTACCCTGCCCCGTAATCGCGCTTTAAAAACCTTGGTGTCGTTCATAACCAGAATGTCACCCGGACGAAGATATTCGATAATTTCAAAAAAATGCCGATGTTCAAGGAAAGGCTCCTCAGCCCTTCCCAGCCCTTCAAGACCCTTCCCAGCCCTTTCCAACACCAAAAGCCGCGATGAATCGCGCGGTTCGACCGGAGTTTGGGCAATCAGCTCAACTGGCAAATTGTAGTCAAAAAGGGAAATCGGGGTGGTCATAATATGGATATAATGCCAGAGGTTGACAGAAAATCCAACAATTGATATATTTTGCCCGTTACAATATGAGAAAAGAAATTCATCCGAAATACTTTAAAGACGCCAAAATCACCTGTGCCTGTGGCGCAGTACACAATATTGGCTCGACTATCGAAGACATTCAAGTTGAACTTTGTTCAAAGTGTCATCCTTTTTATACTGGTGAAAAATC
>Ga0172379_10004835_pt1 | contig 19413 bp, 20 predicted proteins | sample GrowelOW334metaG_FD_119756 | JGI IMG/M metagenome (GOLD analysis project Ga0172379, IMG submission 119756) | Groundwater microbial communities from an aquifer near a municipal landfill in Southern Ontario, Canada - Groundwater well OW334 metaG | ecosystem: Environmental > Aquatic > Deep...
CAGAACTGGTACGCCGGCGACGAAGAGGGCCGCGGCGGCATCTTCAACTTCGTAACCAAGCGCGGCAAGTGCGAGGGCGAAAACTCGCACATCTCCTGGACGCAGGTCGAGACCGGTTCGGCGATTACCTGGAAATATCCATCCTGTGTGCTGCTGGGCGACAACTCGGTGGGCGAGTTCTATTCGGTCGCCGTCACCAATCACCATCAACAGGCCGATACCGGCACCAAGATGATCCACATCGGCAAGAACACCCGCAGCACCATCGTCAGCAAAGGCATTTCCGCCGGCCTATCGAATAACAGCTATCGCGGCCTGGTCAAGGTTGCGACGAGCGCCGAGGGCGCGCGCAATTATTCGCAATGCGACTCCATGCTGATCGGGGACCGCTGTAGTGCCAATACTTTCCCCTATATCCAGGTTCGCAACCACAGCGCCAAGGTCGAGCATGAGGCGTCGACCTCGAAGATCGGCGAGGACCAACTGTTCCTCTTTGCCCAACGCGGTATCGGCGCCGAGGAGGCGGTATCGATGATCATCAATGGATTCTGCAAGGACGTATTTCAACAATTACCGATGGAGTTTGCCGTCGAGGCGACCAAGCTGCTCGGATTCAAACTCGAAGGGAGTGTCGGATGATTTACCACGACAGCCGGACGCTGCTGGAAGTGCGCGGCTTGCGCGCCAGCGTGAGCGGTATCGAAATCCTGAAAGGGCTGGACTTCACGGTGAATAGCGGTGAAGTGCATGCGATCATGGGACCGAACGGTTCCGGCAAGAGCACGTTCGCCAAGGTGCTGGCGGGCCACCCCGCATACACGGTGAGCGCCGGTACGGTGAACTTCATGGGACGCAACCTGCTCGATCTGGCGCCCGAAGAGCGGGCGCGGGCCGGGGTGTTCCTGGCCTTTCAGTATCCGATCGAGATCCCCGGCGTCGCCAACAGCCAGTTTCTGCGCCTAGCCTACAATACTTTACAGGCGCAACGCGGCAAGGACGAACTCGACCCGCTGGAGTTCGACGATTTCGTGCGCGAGAAGATGAAACTGCTGGAAATGAGCCCGGATTTTCTCGACCGCAGCGTTAACGAAGGATTCTCCGGCGGCGAAAAGAAGCGCAATGAAATCTTGCAGATGGCGATTCTCCAACCGCGGCTGGCGATCCTCGACGAGACCGACTCCGGCCTCGACATCGATGCCCTGCGGGTCGTTTCCCAAGGCGTCAATCAGCTTGCCAACCCGGAGTCTGCGACGGTGCTGGTGACCCACTATCAGCGGCTGCTCAACTATATCGTCCCTGATTTCGTGCATGTCATGGAGGAGGGCCGCATCATCAAGACCGGAGGCAAGGAACTGGCTTTCGAACTCGAAGCGCGGGGCTACGACTGGGTCGCTGCCGAACACTTGGAACACGAGGCGGCGGGGCGGATGGCGGCATGAGCGCAATCGCCGACGGCTACCTGGAAAACTTGCTGGCCGGACAGCCGTATCTTCCACCGGCTTTGCCCGCGTTGCGTTGGATCAACAACTTACGGGCCGAGGCGGTGGACCGCGTCGGCGAATTGACCGTCCCCAGTCCACGCGATGAAGCATGGCGTTTTACCGATATTTCTCAGCTAACCCGCTCGTCGTTCCAACGGGCGCAGACCGCAACCACGTTGCGGCCCGTGGATATCGAGCGCTTTGATATTGCGGAAGCGGCCAACCGCCTAGTGTTTGTCGATGGCCAGTATGCGCCGCAACTCTCCCGGACCGCCATCGACTGCGGGGTGGTGGTGACCCACTTGGCGGAAGGAGGGGAGGCGCATGCCGCGCTTGTCGAGTCGCATCTGGGCCGCCATGCCGGCTTCGGCAACAACGTCTTCGCCGCGCTGAACACCGCATTTCTCCAGGATGCCGCGCTGATCATCGCACCGCGTAACAGCGCGGTTGCAGCGCCGCTGCATCTGTTGTTCATAGCCACGCAACCAGGGGTGGCCAGCTATCCGCGCTGTCTCCTGGTGGCGCAGACGGGCAGCGCCGTGACGCTCATCGAAGACTACGTCGCGATGCAGGAAACCGCCTATTTCACCAATGCTGTGACCGAGATTTCACTTGCCGAGGGGGCGCGGGTCCAGCATGTCCGGGTGCAGCGCGAGGGCAACGAGGGTTTCCACATTGCCAACTGCGCCGTGACCCTCGACAGGGCCAGCAGCTATCAGTCGGTGAGCATGGCGCTGGGGGCGCGGCTATCGCGCTACGACCTGAAAGTGCTGCAAGCAGCCGAAGGCGCCGAATGCAGCATCGACGGGCTGGCGCTGATAGCCGGTCGCCAGCTTGCCGATACTCATACCTACATCGACCATGCCCAGCCCTTCGGCGTCAGTCGCCAGTTGCACAAGTGCATCGTCGGCGGGGCGGCGCACGCGGTATTCAACGGCAAGATCATGGTGCGTCCGGGCGCGCAACGCACCGACTCCTCCCAATCCAGCCGCAACCTGCTGCTGAGCGACAGGGCGCACATCGATACCCAGCCACAATTGGAGATCTTTGCCGATGACGTGAAATGCAACCACGGTGCGACCGTCGGGCAGCTCAACAACGAGGAAGTGTTTTATCTGACCAGCCGCGGCTTGCCGGACGGCGTCGCGCGCAAGTTGCTGACCTATGCGTTCGGCGCCGAGATCATCGCACGTATACCGGTAGCCTCGCTCCGAGAGCAGCTCGCGCAGGCGGTAATGGCGCAGACTACGGACCAGCCGTGAACGCAGCCGTGCCTATGCTTCACGCTGCGCCGGCATTCGATGTCGCGCGCATCCGCGAAGATTTCCCCATTCTCAGACTCAGGGTTTATGACAGGCCGCTGGTCTATCTGGACAACGCCGCATCCAGCCAGATGCCGCAACAGGTTATCGACCGGCTGGTGCGCTATCAGACGACTCAGCACGCCAATATCCATCGTGCGGTCCACTACCTTTCCGAGACCGCCACCGCCGAATACGCCAAGGCCCGCCACAAGTTGCGGAATTTCATTCATGCCGGCGAGGACCGCGAGGTGATCTTCACCAGCGGTACCACCGATGCGATCAACCTGGTGATGCACGGCTACGGCCGCAAGTTCATCGGCGCCGGCGACGAGATCATCCTCACCACGCTGGAGCACCATTCGAACATCGTTCCCTGGCAGATGCTCGCCGAGGAGAAAGGCGCGAGGATACGTGTCGTGCCGATCGACGATAGCGGTGAGTTGCTGATCGAAGAATACGAAAAACTCTTCACCGAACGAACCCGTTTCGTCGGCGTGAGCCATGTCTCGAACGCCCTGGGCAGCATCAACCCGGTCAAGCAGATGATCGCCTTTGCCCATGAACGCGGCGTGCCGGTGCTGGTCGATGGCGCCCAGGCGGCCCCCCACATGCCGATTGACGTGGTGGACCTGGATTGCGACTTTTACGCATTCTCAGGCCACAAGCTGTGCGGACCGACCGGCATCGGCATCCTCTACGGCAAGGCCGACTTCCTCGAGCGCATGCAGCCTTTCAAGGGCGGTGGCGACATGATCCTGTCGGTCACTTTCGAAAAGACCACTTACAACACCATCCCGCATAAATTCGAGGCCGGCACGCCGCCGATCGCGGCGGCCATCGGCTTCGGGGCGGCGGTCGACTACTTGTCGGCAATCGGCATGGACGAAATCGCGGTCCACGAGCAGGAATTGCTGCGGTACGCCACCGAACAAATTCAAGTACTGCCCGGCGTGCGCGTCATTGGCAATGCCCGCAACAAGGCCGCGGTGCTGTCCTTCGTGATCGACGGCATCCATCCTCACGATGTCGGCACGCTGCTCAACCAGGAAGGCGTGGCGGTACGGACCGGCCATCATTGCGCGCAGCCGGTGATGCAGCGTTATGGCATACCAGCCACTTCGCGCGCCTCATTTGCCTTCTACAATAGCCTGGCCGAGGTCGACGCGCTGGTGGAAGGCATCCGCCGCGTACAGCAGGTGTTCGCATGATGGCGGATCCAAAGACGCTGTACCAGGAAGTGATCCTCGACCACAATCGCAAGCCGCGTAACTATGGCGTGCTGGAACACCCCAGTCATCAAGCGGAGGGCGTTAATCCGCTGTGCGGCGATCACATCAAGGTGACGCTGGCGGTCGCCGGCGAAACCATCGCGCGCATTGCGTTTCACGGCGAATCGTGCGCCATCTGCAAGGCGTCGGCATCGATGATGACCGCCGCCGTCAAGGGCAGGACGCGCGCCGAAGCGGAAGTCTTGACACAGGATTTTCTGGCCATGGCGACCGGCAAGAGCAGTCTGGATCAGCTGTCGCGGATCGGACGGCTGGCGGTATTCGCCGGGGTGCGCGACCTGCCGATGCGCGTCAAATGCGCGATCCTGCCCTGGCATACGCTGCATGCCGCGTTCCACTCGGTGGCGAGTGTTTCGACCGAAGCCGATGCCGACCCCATGCAGGCGCCGATCGGAAACGCTTGAAGATGTGAGCTTTTCTTAAGAGACCGAGATGCCAAGAATTGCCGAAATCGAAGGCACGCCCAATCCCAACGCGATGAAGTTCATCCTCAAGGAGCCGCTGACCTGGGGAATCCCTCGCTCCTACGAAAGCGCCGAGCAGGCGAAGGGTGATCCCCTCGCTGCGGCGCTGTTCGCCGTCGATCACGTCACCAATGTCTTCTATGTGGAACATTGGATCACCGTGACCCAGGACGGTGGCGCAGACTGGCAGGAGTTGAAACGCCTGCTCGCCGAGCCGATCCGTGCCGCTCCGGCAGCGGATGTCGAATCGGCGGCGCTGGCGGAGGCGGCCACGGAGTCGATCGCCAGGCTGGCTCCCGAGGACCGGCAACGTCTCGAACGAATCAACGCCTTGCTGGATCAGGAAATTCGCCCCTACCTGCAAAGCGACGGGGGAGATCTCTACGTGCTCGGCCTTGAAGGTGACCGGCTCAATGTTCACTATCAGGGAGCCTGCGGCAGTTGCCCCAGTTCGCTATCCGGAACCCTGATCAGCATCCAGAAGCTGGTCGAGTCGATAGAACCCAACGTTGAAGTGGTGGCTGTATAGGATGAGCGGGTGGGTAACAGTCGGGCCAATGGACTCGGTATGCCCTACCAAATGAGGGGGGCTGAACCGCGTCATCGCAAGCGACGGCAACTATAACCGCGTCCTATCCGGCGGCGGAAACGTCGTCGGCACCGACGGAGGTGGCCGCAGACCGGGCCGCGTCATCATCTTCCATATCGCCGAAGCGGACCACTTGAACCCCGGGAGGAACGGATCGCGCCTTCCCTTTCAGGATGGATTGGAGCCAAGGGTTGGCGGGTGGTGAAATGATGTCTATCAAAGTCGGGTTAAGCGCTTTCATTCTGCTGTCCTTGTGCGACGACCTAAGTTGGCCGCTTGGCTTTTGGATGATGCAGGTGTAGATGGGTACGGCGATGGAGAAGTTCAACCGGCATTTGAAATATATTGCCTTGATGGTTGGGTAGGGTTTACTGCGAGCAGCGGGCCAGGACAGCCATGACGTTGAAGGGGGCTTGGTACGGAAAATTCTGGCAATTGGTGCCACCCATAATTGAAAGCGTTACAATCTCGCGGCGACCACGGTGCCTAAGGTTAAGGCCGTTGCGGGTTTCAAGGCGGCTGTCGAAGGCAAGACGAAGGTGGAGACCAAGAAAAAATGATTGCTTGTTCCCGGGCTGCCGCTGATCGCACTGTGACAGCCTGGCATTTGTCTCGATGTGGCCGACGAAGTTTCATCCGCCCAATGTCCATCCTGGTACGGAAATCACCATGAGCCAAGCCTTATTGCAAACGACGATTGCGGGGAGCCTTCCGAAACCCTTGTGGTTGGCGGCCCCAGGCCAATTGTGGGCGCCCTGGCTGCTGCAAGGCGAAGCGCTTACGGAAGGCATGAAGGATGCAGTGCGGCTGGTCCTGTATGACCAGCATGCCGCTGGTATCGACATCGTCGGCGACGGCGAACAAACGCGCCGGCACTTCGTGACGACGTTCATCGAAGCTCTTGAAGGCATAGACTTTGAACACAAGCGCACGATGCGTATTCGCGATCGTTACGATGCCGAGGTGCCGGTGGTGGTCGGTTCGGTGGCCCGGCGCAAACCGGTATTCATGGAACACGCCCGATTCTTGAGGGCCGAAACCGACAAACGGGTCAAGTTCACCCTGCCCGGGCCGATGACCATGGTGGATACGCTTTTCGACGGCTATTACCAGAGCCGGGAAAAACTGGCCAGCGTATTTGCCGATATTCTCAACGCCGAAGCCCGCGAACTCGAAGCGCTGGGCATCGATATCATCCAGTTCGACGAACCGGCCTTCAACGTGTTCATGGACGAGGTGCGCGACTGGGGCGTCGCGACGCTGGAACAGGCTGCGGCTGGTTTGAAATGCAAGACTGCAACGCATATTTGTTACGGCTACGGCATCAAGGCCAATATCGACTGGAAGAAATCGCTCGGATCGGAATGGCGCCAATATGAATCGATTTTCCCGTTACTGGCGAATTCAACAATAGACCAGATTTCGCTTGAGTGCGCCAACTCCAATGTGCCCATGGAATTGATAGCCCTGCTCGCCGGCAAAGACATCATGGTTGGGGCCATTGACGTGACCACCGAGCAGGTCGAGACGCCGCAGCAGGTCGCCCAGGTGATACGGGCAGCGATGAAGTTTGTGGCACCGGAAAGACTCTACCCCTGCACCAACTGTGGTCTGGTTCCCCTGTCGCGGGAGGCTGCCCGCGGGAAGCTGCGCGCGCTGGCGGCGGGCGCAGCCATCGTCAGGCAGGAATTTGCCGGCTGAGTGCCTTCGCAGCCGCCCAATCCCGATTGCCCGATTCCCCGCTTGAGCGTTCGATGCCGATACGCGACCTCATGCGCTGTCCCACCAGTCGATGAAGACCGGCCATCTTCGATATTGAGGGCAAGCCGCCAGCCGAATATGCGTGGTGATTCGTTATACCCTGACAGAAACTCGGCAGTCGATCAGGTGTTGTCCTGCATAGTCATCCTGACGGGAATCCGACGCGAGCCGAAAGGCTGCTGGTAGTCGCCGTAGCGACCGGCAATGCCGCTGCCGCAATGCTTGCAGCAGCCGTCGTCGGTGAGCGCATAGGCGAGGATTTCGTACCAGTCGCGCTCGATCACCGCCTTCTTGCAAGCCGGGCAATAGGTCGTATCGCCTTCCTTGTCATGGATGTTGCCCGTATATACATAATGCAAGCCCTGTTCGAGGGCAACGCGACGGGCGTCGGCCAACGTGGCCGGCGGCGTCGCCGGCGCATCGAGGAGTTTGTAGTCGGGGTGGAAGGCGGAGAAGTGCAAGGGAACGTCCGGGCCGAGTTCGCGCGCCACCCATTTCGATAGTTCCGTCACTTCTTGCGTCGAGTCGTTGTGCCCAGGAATCAACAGCGTGGTGATTTCCAGCCAGCAATTCGTTTCGTGGTGAACGTAGACGAGAGTGTCGAGTACGTCCTTGAGATGGCCTACGCACAGCTTCGCATAGAAATCCTCGGTGAAGGCTTTGAGGTCGATGTTCGCCGCATCCATCTTGGCATAGAAATCGCGGCGCGGCGCGGCGTGCATATAGCCGGCGGTGACCGCCACCGTCGCTATACCCTGGGCGTGGCAGGCATCTGCCGTGTCCATGGCGTATTCGGCGAAGATCACCGGGTCGTTGTAGGTGAAGGCGACACTCCTGCTGCCGTGTGCGGCCGCCGCCTTGGCGATGGCTTCGGGGGAGGCCGCGTCCATCAGCGTATCCATCTGGCGGGATTTCGAGATGTCCCAGTTCTGGCAGAACTTGCATGCCAGGTTGCAACCCGCGGTGCCGAAGGAGAGCACGCTGGAGCCAGGATAGAAGTTATTGAGAGGTTTCTTCTCGATCGGATCGATGCAGAAGCCCGAGCTTCGTCCGTAGGTGGTCAGCACCATCTTGCCATCGCGCATGGCGCGGACGAAGCAGGCGCCGCGCTGGCCCTCATGCAGCTTGCAATCGCGCGGACAGAGGTCGCACTGGATTCGGCCTTCTTCGATGGCGTGCCACCAGCGGCCGGGATATTGGCTCTCGGCGATGCTCATGTCGGTTCCTTCCATTTGTCCACCTGATAGCGCGACAGCTTGATATCCTGGCTCCAAAAATCAGCGGGCAAGCCGGCCTTGCGTTTCAACTGGTCCATGAACTGGCGGGGCTCCGGCAAGCTTTCCCAGACCTGGGGAAGAAACGTCCCGCGATGTCCGCCGTATTCGAGAACGACCCCGTCGATGTTGGGCCTGATCTGTCCGATGGCATCGGCTTCGCTGGCGAAGGACATCGGCTGGGATGACGAGAGCAGCGACACTTCGACGCGAACCTCCGGCAGTTCCTCAGCCTGTAGCGGCGCGAAACGTGGATCGTTGAAGGCCGCGGCGCGGGCGTTGGCGACGACATCGTCGCGAAGCGGGCGCCATGCTTCGAGCGAGCCGATGCAGCCGCGCAATTCGCCGTGTTCCGTTAGGGTCACGAAAACCGCGCCGGGCTGGCTCAGTTGGGGCAGCACCGCCGGTTGAGTGGAATGGGCCAGGCCAAAATTGTCGGCGATGGCATTGCGCGCCATGACCAGCAACGCCGGCCCGATATCACTGTCCATGGCCAGTCTCTTCGTTGAAGGCGAAGGCACCGTAACCGACGACCCGCATGCGGTCGCCGGCGGTATCGCCGGAGTTGCGCAAGTCCAGCAGTTGCGCTTTGAGGCCGCGTCGGCGGGCGCATAGCAGCAGCCCGTTAACCGGCGTGGCGCCGCAGGCCTGCTCATGGTCCGCGAGTGGCTGCAAAGCGACAATCTGGTGCGCCGTTTCCTGGTCGAGGCGCTGCGCATCGGTGTAGGAATGATAGTGCGACAGATCGGAGCTGATGACGATCAAGGTTTCCGGACCGCCCCATACCCGGTCGAGCACCGTGGCGACATCCTCGGCGCTGGCCATGCCAACCGCCAGGGGCAGGAGCGTGAATTCATCCAGTGCCACCTGGAGGAAAGGCAGTTGCACTTCCAGCGAGTGCTCCAGCGCATGCGCCGCCTCACTCCGCTGCACCTGTGGCAATGCCGCCGCTACATTCATCAGTTCGGCGTCGAGCGGGACTCCGCCTAGCGGGGTATCGAAGACCGTGGCATCGGGGATCGCCAGGCCGCGGATCGCCACGCGATGGGTCGGCCCCAGCAGCACCACGCGGCGTATTTGGCTCCTTGCCGTAGCAAGGCAGGCATAGGCGCTGGCGGCAACCGGCGCGGAATAGACGTAACCCGCATGGGGCACGATCAAGGCTTTCGGCGCGGATGTCGCTGTTGTAACAGCGTGTGACAGATACTCGCGCACTTCCGCGTCCAAGGCGGTCGTCGATCCGGAATAGAACATCCCGGCTACGGCGGGGGGGCGTATGGATACTGCCAAGGCACTCATGGTGCGCCTCCTTTCAACGTGCAGCTAGCACAAGTTAATTCTAGTCCTTACAATCCCCATATGACAGTTTCCGACCTTACTTCGCCGACCTGCTTTGCCTTGGTCCCCGCCGCAGGCAGCGGCGCGCGCATGGGCGGCGATGCCTGCGGCGGGACGCCGAAGCAATATCTGCCGCTCGCCGGTCGTCCTCTGATTCATCATGCGCTCGCCACGCTGTGTTCTTTGCCGAGGATCGAACTGGTGTTCGTGGTGCTGGCACCACAAGATGAACAATGGAGCCGGCATATCTGGTCTGACCTTGGGGCCAAACTGGTGCCGCTGTTTTGTGGCGGCGCGACGCGCGCCGAGAGCGTACGCAATGGCTTGCGCGCCATCGCCGCCCAGGTGCGAGCGCAGGACTGGATCTTGGTGCATGACGCGGCACGGCCCTGCCTGGCACGTTGGCATGTCGACACTCTGATCGACTCGATCGCCGACGACGAAGTCGGCGGCATTCTGGCAGTGCCGGTCGCCGATACGCTGAAACATGCCGATGCCGGCCAGCGGATCGATGCAACGGTGCCGCGAGCGGCGCTATGGCAAGCCCAGACGCCGCAGATGTTTCGCCACGCCTACTTGCGCCGTGCCCTGGAGAGCCACGTCGATCTCCAAGGCGTCACCGACGAAGCCGGCGCGATGGAGGCCCTCGGTTTCCGCCCCAAGCTGGTGGCGGGCGACGCCACCAACCTGAAGGTTACCTATCCCCTCGATCTGCTCCTCGCCGGGTGGATCCTGCAACACCGTCAAGAGAAGGAAGACGAGGCATGAACCTGAACTTTCGCATCGGCCAGGGGTTCGACGTGCATCCGCTGGTTCCGGGTCGTCGATTGCTGATCGGCGGCGTCGAGATTCCCTTCGAGCGGGGATTGCACGGACATTCAGACGCCGATGTGTTGTTGCACGCGATCACCGACGCCATACTCGGGGCGGCCGGCTTGGGCGACATCGGCCGGCATTTTCCGGACAGCGATGCGCGCTGGGCGGGCGCCGACAGCCGCCTGCTGCTGCGCGAGGCCATGGCCGCGGTACGTCAGGCTGGCTGGCGGGTAGGCAATGTGGATGCCACCGTGGTAGCCCAGGCGCCACGCATCGCGCCCCATGTCGATGCCATGCGGTCGTTGATCGCCGCCGATCTCGGCGTCGCCGCCGCATGTGTGAATATCAAGGGCAAGACCACCGAAAGACTGGGATTCGCCGGACGGGGCGAGGGTATTGCCGCGCAGGCGGTGGCCTTGTTGGTCAAGGCCGATGCCTGAAGCGAGCAGGCAACGTCGCCGGGTTTTCTTCGCCCTGTGGCCGGACCAGGCAGCGCTGGAGAGGCTCGACCAGGTCGGCCGGCAATTGCATGCGCTGGGCGGCCGGCGCCGCATGCGGCGCGAGACACTTCATCTGACTTTGGCATTTATAGGCGAGTTGCCTGGGGATCGAATCGAGATCTTGCTTGCTGCCGCGCGGCAGGTGGCGGCGCCGGCTTTTTCGCTGTGCCTGGACCGGCTCGACTGCTGGCGTCACAAGCGGATTGCCTGGATCGGCTGTAGCCAGCCGCCCCTAGCGCTATTAACCCTGGTCGGCCAACTCTATGAGCGCCTGGCGGCGGCGGGGCTGCCGCTCGAAACGGCTGAGTTCGCCGCGCATATGACGCTGCTGCGCAATATCCATTGTGCGCGCTGTGCCCCCATGCCGGCACTCGAAGCCATCGGTTGGTCGGTGACCGACTTTGTCCTGGTTGAATCAAGATTGGCGAGCGAGGGGCCGCACTACACGGTCATCGGACGCTGGCCGCTGGTGGGGGAAACAAGTGGAGCGGGGCGTGACGGTGACGACAGCGCCGCCGGTTGCTGCGTCCCTCAAGTTTCACCCGGCTCGACCTGATTTCTCATGTGATCGGCCAGATCGGCCAGGGCGCGCTCCAGCTTCGATCGCAGTTCGGCATCGGCGACGAGCTCTTGCATCGCCTGGCGCATGCAAAGCATCCACTGGTCGCGTTCCGCGCTGCCGATAGCGAACGGCAGGTGGCGTGCCCGCAAGCGCGGATGGCCGAATCTTTGGGTAAATAACTGCGGACCGCCGAGCCAGCCGGAGAGATACATGAATAGCTTTTCTTCCGAGCCGCTCAGGTCTGCCGGATGGAGCTTGCGTATGCCATAGGTCTCGGGTTGAGAGTCCATCAGCTCATAGAAGCGTCGCACCAGGGCGCGCAGGGCCGGTTCGCCGCCGATGGCCAGATAGGGTGTGGACGGTGCAATTCTTGGATGATCGCTCATGGCCGGGGCAACGTGATTCGGGCGACCAGGCCGCCGCCCTCTCGCGGCAATAGATCCAGCCGCCCGCCATGGGCGCGCACGATACGGTCGACGATCGCCAGTCCGAGCCCTGCGCCGCTGACGTTGCTGCGTGCGCTGTCGAGGCGAGTGAAAGGCAGCTTGAGTCGTTCGGCCTCTTGCGCGGGGATTCCGGGACCTCGATCGCAGACCTCGATCACGATGTCGCGCCGCTCTTGGCGCAGGTTGAGAAGCAGAGGCTGGTCGCCGGCCGCATGGCGCAACGCGTTGTCGACCAGGTTGGCGACGGCGCGGCGCAGGCCCTGCGGACGCGCTTGCAGCGGCGGCAGGGTGGCGAGAGCGGTCTCGACCGGCTTACCGCGGCGCGCATACTGCGCCGCGAGGTCGTTGAGCAGCGCGGTGAGGTCAAGCTCCTGCGGTTCTTCACCGGATGTCTCGCGGGCGAAATCGAGAAACTGGCCGATGGTGAGATCCATCTCCTCGACATCTGCGACCATGCCGCCGCGGGTCACTTCATCAGTACCCGAGAGTTCAATGTTCATGCGCAGGCGGGTCAGCGGGGTGCGCAGATCATGGGAAACGCCGGCGAGGATCAGCGTGCGGTCGCTATCGAGGCGGGCAAGGTCCGCCGACATCTGGTTGAAGGCGCTCGCCACGGCGACGATTTCGGATGGGCCATGTTCTTCGATGGGTGGCGGGGTGCGGCCGCGGCCGATTTCCATGGCGGCCAGGGAAAGCGCCTTCAACGGACGGGTAACGCGGAACATGATCAGGTAGGCACCGCTCAGTGATAGCAAAAGAGCCGCCAGACCCCAACCGATCCACTGCCAGGGAACGCTGCGTTCGATACGCTCGATCGGCAATGCCAGCCAGTATTCCGCCTCTTCTCCATCGTCAATCCGAAAACTGACGAATACCGCCAGTTCCCCGTTGCGCTCGAGTGTCAGGCGTGTTTCCGGTCCGAGTTCGCTGCGTAGTTGTTCAGCCACCAGGTAAAGCAAGGCTCGATCGGGCAGCGGAGCTATCGTTTCATCGTCTTCGGCCGGGTATATGTGGATGCCTTCACGATCGGAGAGTTCCAGCAACAGGTCGTGACGCTTTTGCTGCTCGGCGCTGATGAGAGCGCTACGCGTCAGGTTTACCACGCTGACCATCAATTGAGATAACTGCCGCGCTCGAGGTTCGCGCTCGTAGGCGCGGTAGATGTTGAACCAGGCCAGCATCGACAGCGACATCAGCACGGCGATCAGCAGGAATGTGCGCCATAACAGGGTGCCCGGCCAGAATTTCATCAGGCGTGCTTGATCCCATCCGGAACGAAAACGTAGCCGAATCCCCACACTGTCTGGACATATCGCGGCTTGGCCGGGTCCTCCTCCACGAGCTTGCGCAAACGCGAGATCTGCACATCGATGGAGCGATCGAAGACATCATATTCCCGTCCACGCGCCAGTTCCATCAACTTGTCCCGGGATAACGGCTGGCGCGGGTGTTGAACCAGCACCTTGAGGACGGCGAATTCGCCGGTGGTCAGTTGGGTAATCTCCTCGCCACGGCCCAATTCGCGTGTCGCAAGATTGAGACTGACGCCGCCGAAGGCGATTATTTCTTCCTCGGTCGTGGGGGCTCCGGGCGGCGGCGGAGCGCTGCGTCGTCGCAGTACGGCATGGATTCGGGCGACCAGTTCACGAGGATTGAATGGTTTGGGCAGGTAGTCGTCTGCGCCCATTTCGAGTCCGACGATACGGTCGATATCATCGCCTTTTGCAGTGAGCATGATGATCGGCAGGTCATGGTTCGGGTTGTTTTCGCCGCGTAGCCGGCGACAAATGGCCAGGCCGTCCTCTCCCGGCAGCATGAGGTCCAGCACCAGTAGATCGTAAAGTTCACGCGTCAGCATCTTGTCCATGGCAACGGCGTTCTCCACGGCTTTGACGGCGAACCCTTGCTCGGTCAAGTAACGGTTAAGTAGCTCGCGCAGGCGCAAGTCATCGTCGACGACGAGGATCTTGGGTTTCTCATTCATAGGTCTGCGTGTGGCGCCTTCTGGTATCGCAGGTTCGATGGGTACTGAATTTCTCGAGCACGACTATCACGGCTGCGGCATCGGTTAGATTGCCGACAGGTTCGTTCCACCGGCGCCCACCGCGGAATAGCCGACCGAGCTGTGAGCGACGGCAGTCAAATTGCTTACCGTGCCGGACGCCTGGACTTGCCAGGTGCTGCCATCCGTGCTGGTGAGAATCGTGCCCTTGTCGCCGACCGTAACATACTGTCTGCCATAGGAGATCGAAGCCAGGTTATTCGTGGTGGTGGGGCTCTGGACGGTCCAGGTCGAGCCATCGATGCTGGTGATCACGGTTCCCGCCTCGCCGACCGCGACGAAGGTGGCTATTGAGGTTGTGGCATTGACGCCGTAGGCCACGCTATTCAGTCTCGCCGAAGTATTCGATGCCACTGACTGCCAGGTCGTACCATCGGTGCTGGTCAAAAGCGTGCCGTTGGCACCGACTGCGACATAGAGTCCGTTTCCGTATGCCAAGCCGAACAGGTCTTGATTGGTGCCGCTATTCGCGGTGGCCCATGCCTTGCCGTCTGTGGTGTTGATGATGCTGCCATTCGCTCCCACCGCCAGATACACGCTGCCGCCGTTGCTGGCGAGCGCATATAGATTGTTGGCGGTACCACTATTCTGTGCGGTCCAGGTGATCGCGTCGGTACTCAGCAGCATCGCACCCCGGGCACCTGTCGCCACATAGCCGGCAGTTCCGTACACCACGGCATTGAGATCCGGCGGATCGCCGACGGGATTGGTCTGTGCCGTCCAGGTCACGGGAGTCCACGAATTGAAATCGGGAGTGGAATACAAGGCGCCGTGGGCGCCCACGGCGACAAAGAGGGTGCCGAAGGCCGTTCCGCGCAGGTCGTTGGCGAGAGGATTTGCCAACGACCATTTCGTTCCGGCGAGTCTTGGCATTGCGGTCACCGATGCGCTGCCGGGGCCTCCCGGTCCGCCATCGGTCCGCGCGTTGATCGTGAAGGAATAGTTGAAACCGTTGGATAAGCCGGAGATCACCAATGGCGAGATCGCGTCTATGGTGGCTCTGCCGCCGGACAGCTTGGTCCAGTTGTCGGTCGTGATGGAGTCTCCCGGCGCTGAGAATATCCAGTACTGGACATTTGGCGCCATGGTCCAACTCACGGTGACGCTGCTGTCGCCGGCGACCAGAGTGACATCGGTTGGAGGGTTTGCGGAGCTGCCGAGATTGAATGCGTTGCCCAGGCAACCCGTCAAGACAAGAACCGCGAGTGCCGCAGCGATTAGATGATAGTGCCTTTTCATTAGTGTCCCTTTTGTTCTGCGATCACTGCCAATGACATGGCTACGATACTCGGAATCCAGATTTGGATAACCCGGCGGCGGATAGTGTACCGCACATCCATCCGGCCCCAGTTTGATTTGAAGAGGAAGAATGCCGACCAGAGCAAACTGCATGGCATAGTGTCCTGCAAACTGGCGACTGGTACCTGGCTCGCCGTTACACAATATTACAATTGCAGCGCGCAAGCCAATAGTCAGACATGCTGCATCCACTACAATGGTCGCCGTATTGCAGGGTTCTGTCTTTCGATGATTCTCTTCGGTGGCGTAATCCCTCCACACTCTACATCATGGCCGCCATAAAATATTTCTCCACCTTCGCCACATTTCTGCTGACCGCGCTGAGCTTTTCGTCGCCAGTTGCCGCGCAGCATGAAGGTTCGCGCGGCAGGGATTCCGCCAGGGGACAAGCATCAGGAGAAATGCAGCGCCCATGGTTGCGCCGAAATGATCAAAAGAACATCGATGACAACATCGAGCAACCGCTTCTGCGCGGGGCGTCAACTACCCAGCGGGCGGAGGAATTGAAACCGATTCCGGCGCAGGGAATGGTTCCGGGCCAGGTCAGGGAACGCCTGTCACCGGAGGAGCGGCGGCAATTGCGGCGCGACATCAATGCCGCAGGTCGCGACATCTATCGGCGGAATAAGCCGGAATAGCCAGGAAGTTATGTTGCATTGCCAGCGGCGGGGCGCGCTGCGCGTTTGTCATGCCGCAGCGGTGGGTCGGGTAGAATAATTACGTGAATCTCATCGCCCTGGAAACCTCCACTCGCCATTTGTCCGTCGCTCTGTGGCTGAATGGACATCTCATCGAACGTGCCGAAGACATCCCCAACGGCGGATCCGAACGACTGCTGCCCTGGATCATTGACTTGCTTGCCGAGGCCGGATTGACCTTCAAGGATGTCGAGGGCATCGCCTTTGGCGCCGGGCCGGGAGGGTTTACCGGGCTGCGCCTGGCTTGCGGTGTGGCGCAGGGACTGGCATTTGGCCTTGACCTGCCGGTACTCGGGGTATCAACCCTCGAAGCATTGGCGATGACGGCTTATTCCCGAGCCGTGGCAGGCGAAAGAATATTCGCCTGCCTCGATGCCCGCATGGGCGAAGTCTATTCTGCTGCCTATTTGATCCATGGCGATGGTTCTGAGACCTTGCAGGCACCGACTGTGGCACCGCCCCAGCAGATTGGCCTGCCGAGCACGGCAAGTGGAAAAGTGTGGATCGGCTGCGGAGACGGCTTCGTTTCCTATCCCAACTTGCGCGGACCAAGTATTCTCGAAGTGCGTAACGATTGCTGGCCGACTGCAGCCTCCGTGGCGCGCCTGGCCGCGCCGAGATTGGCGCGTGGAAAGGGCGTCCGAGCAGAAGCGGCCGCGCCGATGTATGTGCGTGACAAAGTGGCGCTGACGACGGCAGAACGGCTGGCCCGGGGCGGTCTGAAATAGATGACTGCAACTGACGGCTCGCGCGCACCCGGCATTGCGTTCGTTGCGATGGCGCGAGAAGATGTCGGGCGCGTCCTGGAAATCGAACAGAGCATCTATGCCTTTCCCTGGACCCGGGGGAATTTCGAGGATTCGCTGGCGTCAGGATACACGGCAAGGTTGATGCAAGATGGCACCCGGCTGGTGGGCTACGCGGTGCTGATGTGGGTCATCGACGAGGCTCATCTGCTGAATATCAGCATCGTCCCGACGCGACAGCGTGCCGGTTTGGGGAGTCTGCTGTTGGAGTCATTATGCGAGGAGGCCAGGAGTCATGGGGTACAGCGTATGATTCTTGAAGTGCGCCAGTCGAATTTCGCCGGGCGGGCTTTCTACGCTCGCCATGGTTTTACCCAACTCGGGGAACGAGCGGATTACTATCCGGCAAAACAGGGCCGCGAGGCAGCACTGGTGCTGGAGAAGAAGATATGACCGAAAGGAATCCCTGTGGGATGACCGAAGGAAACCCCCGTGGGGTGACTGAAAGGAATCCCACTGGCGGAGCAAGCCAGCGCCGCGCCGGGTTTTTGCGTGAAATGGGCTTGGCGCCGTTGTGGAAGCTGCGCAAAGCGACACCATCGGAATTGTCGGCGCCAACACCTAAGGAGGAAATCGGCAGCGCTTCCCACGTGTTCCCGGAACCCTCGGGCGATCGTACCGCCAGCATCGCCGCCATGGGCTGGGACGAGTTGCGTGCCAGCGTTGCCTCATGCACCGCCTGCGAGCTTTGCCAGATGCGCAAGCAGGCGGTGCTGGGAGTCGGCGATCTCTCGCCTGATTGGCTGTTTGTCGGCGAGGGACCCGGTGCCGAGGAGGACGAGCGCGGCGAACCATTTGTCGGCCAGGCGGGCAAACTGCTGGATTCCATGCTTGCCGCAATCGATTTGCAGCGGGGCAGGAAGGTCTATATCGCCAACACCGTGAAATGTCGCCCACCCGGCAATCGCACCCCGACACCGGCCGAAACGGTAGCCTGCTGGCCTTACCTGGAGCGGCAGATCGCCTTGCTGAAGCCCAAGCTGATTGTCGCGTTGGGCAAACCCGCGGCGCAAACGCTGTTGCAAAGGGAAGTCAAGGTCGGCGAAGCGCGCGGCCGCCTATTCGAGCACGATGGCATAGCCCTGATCGTCACCTATCATCCTGCCTACCTTCTGCGAACCTTGCCGGATAAGGCGAAAGCCTGGGAAGACCTATGCTTCGCAAGGGCGACGCTGCGCAAGATACCAGGACCGGCGCCCGGCTGAGCTTGCAAATGCTGGCGCCGCCCCCATCTGGGGAATGCCGTTTCTTTGACTAGGAGAAATCATGCGCATCAAACTCATCGCTCTATTCGCTCTGCTGGCCGGCCTGCTCTCGGGTTGCGGCTACAACCAGATCCAGATCAACGACGAACAGGTCAATGCGGCCTGGTCGGAAGTGCTGAACCAGTACAAGCGCCGTGCCGACCTGATCCCGAATCTGGTTGCGGTGGTGCAGGGATACGCCGGCCATGAGAAAGAGGTACTGACGCGCGTCACCGAGGCCCGCGCCAGTGTCGCCGGCATCAAGGCGACGCCGGAACTGATCAACGATCCCGCCGCCTTCGCCAAGTTCCAGAAAGCGCAAGGCGAACTGGGCGGTGCGCTGTCGCGGCTCCTGGTGGTCTCGGAAAACTACCCGCAACTCAAGGCCGATGCCAACTTCCGTGATTTGCAGGCGCAGGTGGAGGGGACCGAGAACCGCATCACCGTGGCTCGTAATCGCTACATCAAGACGGTCCAGGAATACAACGTGTCGGTGCGCACCTTTCCCAACAGCCTGACGGCGATGGCGATGGGCTGGAAGGTCAAGGCCAACTTCACGGTCGAGGACGAGAAAGCGATTTCCACGCCCCCGGCGATCAAGTTCGATACGCCCAAGCCCGCGGCGGCCAAGGGCGACGGCGACGCCATGTCGGCCGGTTACAAGTGAGCTGGCCGTTGTCGTGATTGCCGTCCTGCGATACTGGCGGACACAGCTACGGCGGTCGCCGTCTGTCGTCGCCATTCTCGCAGTGGCGCTGACGATTGGGCTGATGGCTGGGCTGGCGTCTACCCATGCCTATGCCGAGTCACCGCTGGCCGTGCCGCCGCTTACCAGGCACGTGGTTGACACCGCCGGCATGCTTCAGCCGGCGCAGGTTGACGATCTCGATCGGCGTCTGTGGCAGTTCGAAAAAGCGCATGGCAGCCAGATCGCGGTACTGATCGTGCCGACGACCCAGCCGGAATCCGTCGAAGAATATTCGATCCGCGTTTTCGATGCCTGGAAGCTCGGCCGCAAGCAGGCCAACGATGGGATCCTGATTCTCGTCGCGGCACGCGACCGCAAATTGCGCATCGATACCGGTTATGGTCTCGAAGGCGCGATTCCCGACGCGATCGCCAAGCGCATCGTCTCGGAAGTCATCGCGCCGAAATTTCGCACGGATGATCCCTACGCCGGTCTGGTGGCGGGTGTGGAACAGATCGAAAAGCTGATAGAAGGCGAAAGTCTTCCTCCAGCCAGGCAAGGCAAGAAATCCGGGAACCGGCCGGGGCTACAGGTTGATTTCGGGGAATTGCTGGTCATCGGCATTGTCGCGGCGACCATCGTCGGCGGCGTCTTGAGTCTGGTTCTTGGGCGCTTTTTCGGCGGCCTCGCGACCGGAGGCCTGGTCGGTTTCATCACCTGGCTGATCACCGGTTCGCTGTTCACGATGGTCGGAGCGGGGGTTATCGTCTTCCTGTATGTGCTAATAACGGG
>Ga0172379_10004836_pt1 | contig 19411 bp, 22 predicted proteins | sample GrowelOW334metaG_FD_119756 | JGI IMG/M metagenome (GOLD analysis project Ga0172379, IMG submission 119756) | Groundwater microbial communities from an aquifer near a municipal landfill in Southern Ontario, Canada - Groundwater well OW334 metaG | ecosystem: Environmental > Aquatic > Deep...
CAGGCGCTCACTGGAGAAATTGTCTTGGGTACGCAATGTCAGCGTGCGTCGTGAATTTCCGAACGGGCTGGTTGTGCAGTTTGAAGAGCATCAGGCTTTAGCGCACTGGAATGACGTGGCTTTAGTGAACAGGCAGGGCGAGGTGTTTACAGCGGAGACGACGCAATCGCTGCCAAGATTTACAGGCTATGAAGGCACTTCAGCCGAGGTGACGCAGCAATATGCGAAGTTTGGCGCGCAACTGACAGCCTTGAATTTGCAGGTGGAGCAATTGGCGTTGTCGCCGAGACATGCATGGCAATTGCGATTGAGCAACGACATGGTTGTCGAATTGGGTCGTGAGGCGCTCAGTCAGCGACTGGCACGCTTTATTGCGGTCTACCCGTACGGGTTGGCGCCACAGGGAGACGCCGAGCGTGAAATTCAGGTGGTTGATATGCGCTACCGAAACGGATACGCGGTTAGAAGGCGGCAAGGCAATGCATAGATTCGAATATTTTGGAAAACGGCAGTGGAGAGCGTGCGATGAGCAGAAATAAGGAAGCGAAGAATCTGGTGGTAGGCCTCGATATCGGCACGTCCAAGATTGTGGCTATCGTAGGTGAAGTCAAACCTGACGGTGCGCTGGAAGTGATCGGCATGGGCATGCACGAATCATCGGGCCTGAAAAAGGGCATGGTGGTCAACATTGAGGCGACGGTAGGCGCGATCCAGCGCGCGCTCGAAGAAGCTGAACTGATGGCGGATTGCAAAATCACCGAGGTGCACACAGGTATTGCGGGCAGTCACATTCGCAGCGTGAATTCCAGCGGTATGGTGAAGATCAAGGAAAAGGAAGTCACGCAGGCGGATGTGGACCGGGTACTGGAAACCGCAAGTTCTATCGGTATGCCTGCCGATCAGCAGAAACTGCATGTGCTGGAACAGGCCTTTAGCATAGACGGCCAGGATGGCATCAAAAAGCCGTTGGGCATGAGCGGGATGCGACTCGATGTCGAAGTGCATATCGTCACCGGTGCGGTTGCAGCCGTGCAGAACATTATGAAGTGCATTCACCGTTGCGGACTGGAAGTCAACGAGTTGATTTTGCAGCCGCTCGCATCGAGTCGCGCGGTGCTGGCCGATGATGAAATGGATTTGGGTGTCTGTCTGGTTGATATCGGCGGCGGGACAACCGACATCGCAGTGTTTACCGGCGGTTCGATACGTCACACCGCCGTGATTCCAATTGCCGGCGATCAGATCACCAACGACATCGCGATGGCGTTGCGCACACCGACTCAGGATGCCGAAGACATCAAGATTCGTCACGGTTGTGCGCTGCGCCAGCTGGCGGACGACGGTACGATCGAAGTGCCCGGCGTAGGTGATCGCGGCCCGCGCATGTTATCGCGGCAAACGCTGGCTGAAGTGATTGAGCCGCGCGTCGAGGAACTGTATTCGCTGGTGCAGGCGGAATTGCGCCGTAGCGGTTTTGACGACTTATTGTCGTCAGGGATTGTGATTACCGGCGGGAGCAGCGCCATGCAAGGTATGGTTGAGCTGGGCGAAGAAATATTCCATTTGCCGGTCAGACTGGGGATTCCCAAATACGTCGGGGGGTTACTGGATGTAGTGAAAACGCCGCGTATGGCGACAGGCGTGGGATTGTTGTTGTATGGGCTTGAATACCATAAAAATAATGAAGCGACACGAATGCAGGGCAATTCATTTGGAGATGTACTTGCAAAAATGAAGTCGTGGTTCTAGCAAATTAGGTTTTTGTATCGAGGTGGTCAGGTTTTGACCGGTAAATTTTTTGTATTCATTTAAGGGAGATGGCGATGTTTGAAATCATGGAAGCGGAATCTCAGGATGCGGTAATCAAGGTAATCGGTGTAGGCGGGTGTGGTGGTAATGCGGTCGATCATATGATCGAACAAGGCGTGCAGGGTGTTGAATTTATCGCCATCAATACCGATGCTCAGGCTTTGAACCGTAGTCGCGCACCGACACAGCTGCAAATCGGCGCTGCGATTACCAAGGGGCTGGGAGCCGGTGCCAAGCCATCCGTCGGCAAAGCAGCCGCTGAAGAGGATCGTGAGCGTATCAAGTCGATGATCAGCGGCGCCAACATGGTGTTCATCACGGCCGGTATGGGCGGTGGAACCGGAACGGGCGCGGCACCGATTGTGGCGCAAATTGCCCGTGAGATGAATATCCTGACCGTGGCCGTGGTGACCAAGCCGTTCGCTTATGAAGGTAATCGCATGCGATTTGCAGCCGACGGTATCAAAGCGCTGCAGGAACACGTCGATTCATTGATTATCGTGCCTAACTCCAAACTGATGGAAGTGCTGGGTAATGACGTGACGGTGCCGGAAGCGTTTAAGGCTGCGAACGGCGTATTGCAAGGCGCGGTGGCCGGTATCGCCGAAGTGATCAATGCACCGGGTTTGATCAATGTCGACTTTGCAGACGTATGCACGGTGATGTCTGAAAACGGAATGGCGATGATGGGTTCGGCTGTTGCATCCGGTCCCGACCGTGCAAGAATTGCTGCCGAACGCGCTATCGCAAGTCCGTTGCTCGAAGACATGGATCTGACGGGCGCACGTGGCGTTCTGGTTAATATCACGTCGACCAGTTCATTGAAACTGAGAGAGATGGATGAAGTGATGGCGTGTGTGCAATTTGCTGCAGAAGAAGCTACGGTCATCTTAGGTTCTGTGTTCGACGAATCGATGGGTGACGATCTGCGTGTGACCGTGGTCGCGACGGGATTGGGCGGACGTAAATCTAAGCCTGAATTGGTCTACGTTGAGCAAGAGAGCAAACGCACCGGTACGCACGATATGCCTATCTCTAATGTGAATTATGCTGAACTTGAAACACCTACCGCATTCCGCAGCGGGCGTCGTGCAGCCGTTGAGGCAATGGAGAAAAATGGCGTAGAAACTTACGACATTCCATCGTTTTTGCGTAAACAGGCTGATTAAACCGGTCGGGTGCAATAGGTTTGCGCTGCCGGCGGCTTCGGGTGTTTAGCGGCGGTTTTTTTGCAGCGCAAAAATGAAAATGCTTCGAGGTCGGTATGTTAGAATCCGTGCATGAAATTTGCACTGAATAAGCCGATGGTTAAGCAGCGTACCTTGAAAACCTCTGTCAGCGTGACCGGAGTCGGCTTGCACAGCGGCGAGAAAGTCACGCTGTCTTTGCGTCCCGGTCAAGTCGACGGTGGTATCGTATTTCGTCGTGTCGATGTCAAACCGGTACAAGACATACAGGCGCGACCGCATCTGGTGCATGACACCCGTTTGTCGACGTGTATGGAGCAGAAAGGAGTGCGCGTGGCAACGATCGAGCATCTGATGTCCGCGTTGGCGGGCTTAGGGGTCGATAACGCCATCGTTGAAATGGACGGTGCCGAAGTGCCGATCATGGATGGCAGTGCGGGCACCTTCATCTTCTTGCTGCAGTCAGCTGGTATCGTCGAGCAATCGGCAGCCAAAAAATTCATCCGTATCAAGAAGCCAGTAGAGGTCGTGCAGGGTGACAAACGGGTCAGATTCGAGCCTTATAACGGCTATAAATTGACCTTTACCATCAATTTTGCGCATCCTGTATTTGCCAGTTCCAAGCAGCATGTGACGGTGGATCTTAACGAACACTCCTATATTCGCGACATCAGTCGCGCGCGCACCTTCGGTTTTATGCAGGATGTTGAGAATATGCGCGCGCAGGGGTTGGCGCTGGGCGGTAGCCTGGATAATGCAATCGTCATGGATGAGTATCGGGTGCTCAATCCTGATGGACTTCGTTTCGAGGATGAGTTTGTCAAACATAAGGTGCTTGATGCAATCGGGGATTTGTATCTGCTTGGGCACGCCGTGATCGGGGCATTTTCCGGATTTAAATCGGGACATGCGTTGAATAATGCCTTGCTCAGAGCGTTGCTCGCCGATGAAATGGCGTGGGAATTCGTCACCTTTAACGACGTGGACGATGCACCTGATTTTTTGCGCTTGCAGGTAGCCTAACGCCTCAATTATCCAGAAGGGCGACAGATGTTGATCATGCGTTTGTATCTGGTACTGGTCGTGTTGCTGCTGGTATTGTCAGGCGGACTGTATGTCTTCACCCGCAACAGGCGTTATCTGAAATTCGCCTGGCAAACAGTGCGCTTTACGGTGTTGCTGGTTTTAGTGTTCGGCTTGCTGTTTGTGCTCGAACGCTATGTGTTGGTGGCGTGGAAAGTGTTCTTGTGAGTCGCGGTCCGGTGAAGATCGCCCTGTCTACGATTTTGAAAACTTCTCTAACGCAAATTTGAGTGGTGATTCGGGAAGATTGTCGCTGAGTGCGTGCAATTGGTTCTTTGCTGTATTGCTTAGCAAACGAGGTGCAGGCCGCGTTTTAACCACGGCATAGCTCACTTGCACCTTGACCCTGATTCCGCTAACCTCGCAACCCTTATCTTGTAGTTTGGTCACTAATTCAGGAGCCAGTTGGCGCAGTTTTGCGGCGAGTGTGCCATTCGATGCGGCAATGCTGAGCGTTCCCTGACGAAGACCCAACACTTGGCAGTGTGCGGACAGATAAGCCGGCGCGACCTGATTGAAGTGGTGTTGCAGTTCGGTCAGAGACTGCACGGCGTTGAGCAGTTCGCGCAGTTGGCTACTGCTGTTCATCAGGGATTTTAAACGTTGGGTCACGGATGGCTTAAAACGAAAAGGAGGAAGCATGAATATTATTCTAGTTTCCAATCGCTGCACACAGTCACGCAGTATATATTTGACTGGATGGCATGTGTTCTTGTGCATCGTGTTGTTAGTTGCTCTGACTGCAGCGGCTGTACTTGGCATGATGCGTTTTGCGCCGGCGGGACTCGATAAGGTGGGAATTCGCCCCAATCAACTCGTGTATCAGCGCAGTAACCTCTCTGCACTAGCGTTGAAGCTGGGCGAAATGCAGGCGCGCGTACAGCGGCTCGATGCGCTGGGTGGACGGCTTGTTAAGCTCACCGGGATGAAGCCTGAAGAATTTCAATTTGATCAGCCGCCGGCTCAAGGTGGGCCGCTGGTCACTGCAGGACCGCTTTCCTTGGCGACTTTAGCGCAGCAACTCGAAACGCTCGCTCATGTGGTGGACGACAGGAGCGATAAGCTGATGGCGCTGCAGACGCTGCTAATGCAAAACCAGTTGAGTCGCGGACTTCTACCATCCATTGTGCCGATCGAAAACGGCGTATATACATCGAATTTTGGCTGGCGTGTCGATCCCTTTAGCGGTAGCAGCGCGATGCACGAGGGGGTGGATTTTATGGCGGAGCCGGGTACGCCCATATTTGCCTCGGCTGGCGGTGTGGTGGTGTATGCGGATACCCATGCTCAGTATGGTAATATGGTAGAAATTGATCATGGTAACGATATCGTAACGCGTTATGCGCACGCGTCGAAACTGCTGGTCAAGGCGGGTCAGGTTGTACGGCGCGGCGACAAGGTTGCTGAGGTGGGTAGCACGGGTCGTTCGACGGGTAATCATTTGCATTTCGAAGTGCGGTACAAGGGCAGCGCCCAGAATCCCGTACGTTTTTTGCAAAATGCAGCAGGTTAATTGAATTTACGGGTTGATTGTTAAAATTTATAAGGGCGAGGCAGCTTAGTGTTGTCTCGCCCTGTGGTTGATAAAAAATGATTTCAAAAGCACTTAAGAGTATTTTCGGTAGTCGCAACGATCGCCTGCTCAAGCAGTATCGGTCGACCGTCAAAGAGATTAATAAGCTTGAAGCTACGATGGCGACGCTCTCTGATGAGGCGTTGCGCGAAAAGACGATTAGCTTCAGGCAGCGTTTCGAACAGGGTGAGACGCTGGAGGCAATGTTGCCCGAAGCGTTTGCCGTGGTGCGCGAGGCAGGTACGCGCGCGCTGGGGATGCGTCACTACGATGTGCAGATGATAGGCGGTATGGTGCTGCATTACGGCAAGATCGCCGAGATGCGTACCGGCGAAGGTAAGACGCTGATGGCGACCCTGCCTGTTTATCTGAATGCAATTTCAGGGCGCGGTGTACACGTGGTCACCGTCAATGATTATCTGGCCTCGCGCGATGCGGCTTGGATGGGGAGACTCTACCGTTTTCTGGGGCTGAGTGTCGGTGTGATCGTATCGCAGATGCCATCGGATGAAAAACAAGCGGCTTATGCGGCTGACATCACCTACGGCACTAACAATGAATTCGGTTTTGATTACCTGCGCGACAATATGGCCAGCCAGATGGGCGAGCGCTTTCAGCGCAAACTCAACTACGCCATTGTCGATGAAGTCGATTCGATCCTGATCGACGAGGCGCGTACCCCGCTGATTATTTCTGGGCAGGCGGAAGGCGACGTCAATGTCTATATGCAGATCAACGAACTGGTGCAGAAACTGGTGCGCCAGATCGAAGAAGAGGGGCCGGGCGACTATTCGGTCGATGAAAAAAATCATCAGATATTGTTGTCAGAAATTGGTCACGAGCATGCCGAAAATATCCTGACCGAAGCGGGTCTTCTGCCGGAAAACGGTAGTTTGTACGATGCGGCTAACATCAGCCTGATCCATCATCTGTATGCGGCGCTGCGCGCCCACGCGCTGTACCACAAAGATCAAAACTACGTGGTGCAGGATGGTGAAGTGGTCATCGTCGATGAGCATACCGGCCGGTTGATGTCGGGCCGCCGCTGGTCGGATGGCTTGCATCAGGCGGTCGAAGCCAAAGAAGGTGTTGAAATTAAGAAGGAAAATCAGACGCTTGCCTCGATTACCTTCCAGAATTATTTCCGCATGTACAACAAGCTGGGCGGTATGACGGGAACGGCAGACACCGAAGCTTACGAATTTCAGCAGATTTACAATCTGGAAACCGTCATCATTCCACCGAATCGCCCGACGGTACGCCGCGACATGATGGACAAGGTGTATTTGACGGCGATGGAAAAATATCGCGCGGTCATCGTCGATATCAAAGACTGTTACGAGCGCGGCCAGCCGGTGCTGGTGGGTACGACGTCGATTGAGAATTCCGAGTTGCTTTCGCATCTGCTGGAAAAGGAAAATCTGCCGCATCAGGTGCTCAATGCCAAGCAGCATGCGCGTGAGGCGGAGATCGTCGCGCAAGCCGGGCAACCCAAGATGGTCACCATTGCAACGAATATGGCCGGTCGCGGTACGGATATCGTGTTGGGCGGCAGTATCGAGCGGCAAATAGAAGCCGTACAAGGCGATGAGGCGCTGGATGAAGCCGCTAAGGCGTCGCAGATCGAACAGTTGAAAGCGGCTTGGACGATCGTGCACGAGCAGGTCATCAAGAGCGGCGGTTTGCATATCATCGGTACGGAGCGCCACGAGTCGCGGCGCGTGGATAACCAGTTGCGCGGCCGTTCGGGGCGTCAGGGAGATCCTGGGTCAAGCCGCTTTTATCTGTCGCTGGAAGATCCGTTGCTGCGTATTTTTGCCTCCGATCGGGTTGCGGCGATCATGAACAAGTTCAAATTGCCTGAAGGCGAGGCGATTGAGCACGTCTGGGTGACCCGCGCGATCGAAAATGCGCAGCGCAAGGTTGAGGCGCGCAACTTCGATATGCGTAAGCAGATCCTCGAATACGACGATGTGGCGAACGATCAGCGTAAGGTGATTTATCAGCAGCGCACAGAACTGCTTGAAAGTGACGATATTACCGAGACGGTACAAGGCATGCGCGATAGCGTGCTGGACGATACCATCAGCCAGTACATCGTGCCGCACAGCATGGAAGAGCAATGGGATGTGCTAGGTCTTGAAAAGGCGCTTGCAGTTGAATTCCACCTTGAGCTGCCTCTGGCGCAATGGCTGGAAGAAGACAATAGTTTCAACGAGGCAGGACTGCGCAACCGTGTACTTGAAGAGGCCATGCAGCGCTATCGCGCCAAGGTCGAACTGGTGGGGGCTGACGGAATGCATCACTATGAGCGTGCCATCATGCTGCAGAGCGTCGATGTGCACTGGCGTGAGCATCTGGCAGCGCTTGATCAGTTGCGTCAGGGCATCCATCTGCGCGGCTATGCGCAGAAGAATCCGAAGCAGGAATACAAGCGCGAAGCCTTCGAATTGTTTTCATCTATGCTGGACGTCATCAAGCGCGAAGTGACTCAGGTATTGATGACGGTTCAGGTGCGCAGCGAGGCGGAAATCGAAGCGGTAGAAGCCACGACTGCCGTTGAAAATGTGCAGTATCACCATGCCGATTACGAAGAAGCGCTGGCTCAGGATGCGACCAGTGTGTCAACCGATGAGGCGGTTCAAACGTTTGTACGCGATGGGCGGAAAATTGGACGCAATGATCCTTGTCCCTGCGGTTCTGGAAAGAAATATAAACAGTGTCATGGACAATTAAATTAAAAGGAGAATGCAATGTCATTAGTAATTGATACGCTGCGCACCTCGCCGGTCACGGAAGAGTTGAGTCAGGCGGAAGTGGAAATTCTGGCAGGCTTGTTTGAAGTGCAGGAATTCAAAGCGGGCGATATCATCGTTCAGCCTAATGATGTGCAGCCTGATAATTTGTATATCCTCGCCTCGGGTGAAGTGGACGTTAAGATCGAAAGCGGTGGGGACGAGTCCACTGTGCATGTGCTAAAACCGGGCGATCTGGCCGGCATGATACCTTTGCGGGCGGGGCTGCGACCCACATCAGTGCGACTCTGTATGCGGTCGGACCGACCAAAGTGTTGAGCATGGCGCGCGCGCGTTTCGAAACGCTGATCAATACGCATCCTATGCTGGTTTATCGCGTGATGCGCGGCATCATTCGCAATATGCACGGTATCGTGCGTCGTGTGAATATTGAATCTGCTGAGTTGTCGAATTACATCTACAAGACCGGTGGTCGTTACTAAATCTGAAGGAATATACATGCCGGTTAATCTGAATCCGCCCGTAGCAAAGCAACTGTTGCCCGTCGCGGGCGTCACCTTGGGTATCGCAGAAGCAAATATCAAGCGGGAAAACCGCAAGGATTTGCTGGTTATGCAGCTGTGCGAGGGTGCAAAAGTCGCCGGCGTGTTCACCCAAAATCGTTTTTGCGCGGCACCGGTGATTGTTGCGCGCGAGCATTTGGCCGCAGATGAAGGTATTCGTGCGCTGGTGGTTAATACCGGCAATGCGAATGCGGGCACCGGTGAACAAGGGCTGCTGGATGCGCGCATGACTTGCGCTGCGCTGGCAGGTTTGCTTGGCTGCAAGTCTAACCAGATCCTGCCATTTTCGACCGGCGTGATTATGGAACCGTTGCCTGTTGCGAAAATTGCCGCCGGGCTGCCGGCGGCCGTTGCCAATATGACAGGTGATAACTGGTTCGATGCGGCTCATGCCATCATGACCACCGATATCGTCGCCAAGGCGATTTCAAAACAGGTCGTCGTTGAGGGCGTAACGGTCACGATCACGGGTATCGCCAAGGGGTCGGGCATGATCCATCCCAATATGGCGACTATGCTGGGCTATATCGCAACCGATGCGACTATCTCGCAGGCGCTGTTGCAACAGCTGGTGACCACGGCGGCAAACCGCTCTTTCAACTGCATCACCGTGGATGGCGATACCTCTACCAATGATGCGCTGATGCTGATTGCGACCGGACAAGCCGCGCACAATGAAGTGACGTCGCAGGATAGCGCAGCTTACGGCGTGTTGCTCGATGCAATCAGCGAGGTTGCGATTTATCTTGCGCAGGCAATCGTGCGTGACGGCGAAGGCGCGACTAAATTCATCACTGTGAAAATTGAAGGCGGGCGTGATGAAGAGGAGTGCAAAAAAATAGGGTACGCGATCGCACACTCTCCACTGGTTAAGACGGCGTTTTTCGCCTCAGACCCTAATCTGGGGCGTATTCTGGCCGCAATCGGTTATGCGGGCGTGGAGGATCTGGACGTGTCGGCCCTCCAGCTGTATCTGGACGATGTGCTGGTTGCCGAAAATGGCGGTCGTGCCGCAAGTTATCAGGAGGCCGACGGTCAGCGCGTGATGGCACAGTCTGATATCACCATCCGTGTGGTGTTAAACCGCAGCGATGTGAATGCGACGCTGTGGACTTGCGACTTTTCGTACGATTACGTCAAGATCAACGCCAGCTACCGCAGCTAACACTTGAGCGCGCTCAATCAGTTTTTGGCCCGCGCAGAAGGGTTGCTAGCGCGACTCGAGGGTATCGTGCCGGGGGCTGCTGTGCAGGCGCCCGACTGGGCGGCCGCTGCGGCCTTTCGCTGGGATCACGGGCAGCGCATTCTGTCGCCGGTGGCCAATTTTCAGCGCATACGCTTAGCTGATCTGCTCGGTATCGACGACCAGAAGCAACGCATACAGCAAAATACCCGTCAATTCGTCGCTGGGGGTACAGCCAATAATGTGCTGCTGTCGGGTGCGCGCGGTACCGGAAAATCATCTCTGGTTAAAGCCTTGCTCAATGAATATGCCGATGCCGGTTTGCGCGTGATTCAGATCGACAAGCAGGGATTGACGGATTTGCCTGTCATTGTGGGGCTGGTCGAGGGGCGGGCTGAGCGCTTTATTCTGTATTGTGACGATTTGTCGTTCAATGCCGATGAAGAGGGTTACCAGACCCTCAAAGCGGCACTCGATGGGGATCTGGTGGCGTTTTCCGATAATTTGCTGATCTATGCGACGTCGAACCGCCGCCATCTGATGCCCGATTACATGAGTGATAATCTCGCGACGCGCTATGACGGCGACGAGATTCACCCCGCCGAAAGCGTCGAAGAGAAAGTTTCGTTATCCGAACGCTTTGGTCTGTGGATTTCCTTCTATCCGTTCAGTCAGGATGAGTATCTGGCGATTTGTGAGCGCTGGTTGCAGTATCACGGCAGGCAGGGCGGTATGACGGATGAAGTGCGCCGCGCCGCGCTGCAATGGTCGCTGTCACGCGGGTCGCGCAGCGGTCGCGTGGCGGGCCAGTTTGCAAAAGACTGGTGTGGCCGACAGGCGTAGCGTTTCACCCTTCAGTTGAGTTTCACCAGTGCATATTCTAGGCTGTCCGAGAGAGCGCGCCAGCTCGCTTCGATGATGTTGGCGCTTGCCCCTACCGTCGTCCATACATGTCCGCCCCCCTGAAACGTAATCAGTACGCGGATCTGTGCTGAAGTGCCGTTGGCGCTGTCCAGGATGCGCACCTTATAGTCGATCAGGCGTACCGTGGTGAGCACCGGATAGACGCCAGCCAGCGCGCTGCGCAGTGCAGTGGAGAGCGCGTTGACCGGACCGTTACCCTCGGCTGCGACGAACTTAGTTTCGCCATTGACTTTGACTTTGACCGTGGCCTCGGACAGCAGGCCGCGACTCTGACGTTTTTCCGTGATCACGAAATAGTCGATCAGCTCGAACGGTTGAGCATAATCGCTGCGTAAACGGTGCAGCATCAGCTCTACGCTGGCCTCTGCCGCTTCGAAGGTGAACCCTTCGTGCTCCAGGTGCTTGATGTGGCCCAGCACGCGTTGTGCGTCGTCGTTGTTGAGATCGATCCCGAGCGATTTTGCGTGAAACTGGATATTGCCGCGTCCAGACAGCTCAGAGACGACCGAGCGCGTCTCATTGCCGACAAGCTGAGGGTCAATGTGCTGATAGGTGTCTGCCGCCTTGAGCATCGCTGCGACATGGATGCCGCCCTTGTGTGCGAACGCGCTGCGACCGATGTAGGGGGCGTGATTATAGTGTTTTAAGTTGACCACTTCGGCGACGTACTGGGCGAGTGAGGTCAACTCGCGCAGTTGTTCAGCTTTTACAACCTGTCTGTTCATCTTGAGTTGCAGATTGGGAATGATGGTGGTCAGATTGGCGTTGCCGACGCGTTCGCCATAGCCATTAATGGTGCCCTGTACCTGAGTGCAGCCCCCGCGCACGGCCGCCAGAGAATTGGCGACGCCGCAGCCGGTATCGTTGTGGCAATGTACGCCCAGTGGGGTTGGGATATGCTGGCGCACTTCGCGGACGATTTCCTCAATTTCCCAGGGCAGCTTGCCGCCGTTGGTCTCGCACAGCACCAGCCAGTCGGCTCCCGCCTCGGTCGCTGCCCGTAACGACGCCAGCGCATAGTCTTTATTGGCGAGAAACCCGTCGAAAAAATGTTCGGCATCGAACATCACTTCGCGTCCGTTTTGCTTCATGTAGGCCACGCTGTCCCGTATCATCTCGAGGTTTTCCTCGAGTGAGGCCGCGAGCACCAGTTTTACGTGGTAATCAGAACTTTTGCCTACCATGGTGACGACCGGCGTTTTCGCAGCTAACAACGCTTCAAGGTTGCTGTCTTCCTCGCAGCTTTTGTTTTTTTGCCGTGTGCGACCGAATGCGGCAAGCTTTGCGCCACCCAACTCCAGCTTTGCAGCACGCGCGAAAAATTCCGCATCTTTGGGGTTGGAGCCCGGCCAGCCCCCTTCGATGTAGTGAAAGCCAAAATCGCCCAGACGTTTGGCGATGATCAGCTTGTCGTCAACGGACAGGGAGATATCTTCACGCTGGGTGCCATCGCGCAGTGTGGTGTCATAAAGAAAGACTTGGCTCATGGTATCGGGCTTAAATGATTGAAACTTAAAAAACTAGGATTTAGTCCTGTTCCTGAATGACTTCAAAATCGTGCGTCACAAGCGCGGTGGCGCCCAGCATGATAGACGCGGAGCAATATTTTTCGGCTGACAGTTTGATGGCCTTTTCGACGACTTCAGGCTTGATGTTGCGGCCTTTGACGACGAAGTGCATGTGGATCTTAGTAAAGACTTTCGGGTCGGTCTCGGCGCGTTCCGCATCGAGTTCGACATAGCAGTCGGTCACCGCCTGACGACTTTTTTTTAGTATCGACATCACATCAAAACTGGTGCAGCCGCCAGCGCCCAGCAGCAGCATTTCCATCGGGCGCGGGCCAAGATTGCGACCGCCTGCAGCCGGCGCGCCATCCATCAGTACCGCATGGTTGCTTTCGGTCTCGCCTAAGAAGGCGACATTTTCTACCCATTTAACGCGTGCTTTCATCTGACTGTCCTTAGTGTAAACCGTGAATGCGTAATTTTGCCTGATACCAGAGCAATCCGATCACTTCATGCACAAATATTTTACTGTCGCGCAGTGCTTCCGCGCGGGGTATGAAGGCTAACAGGTCGGTCTGGTAACGGGTGGTGAAACAAGTGGGCGCTTCGATGACTACAAAACCTGCCGCGCGAAATGCGGCGGCCGAACGCAGCATGTGCCACGCGTGCGTGACCAGATAGATGTCTCGTATGCCAGCCTTTTGCAAGGTTTGGTACGAATAGCGTGCATTTTCGAACGTGTTGTCGGATGCGTCTTCCGTCCAGCGTGCCGGTATACGAAAATCCTCTTCAAGGACTGTGCGCATCTGGTGCGCTTCAGAGGTGCCATTGCCTAACGGTTTTCCGCCGGTGACCAATATTGGTGCATTGAGCTCGCGCTGTAGTCTTGCGCCATAGCGCAGGCGAAGCAGCGTGGCTTCGCTGACCGTGTCCTGATTGTCGTACTCCGGGGCGAGAAAGTAAGTCCCGCCGCCTAGTATGACAATCGCCGACGCTTTCGGGCTACCGGCTGTCAGTGCGTGCGTCTGGTTTTCCAGCAGGTGCAATGCGCCTTCAGCAAAGTAAGGCGTGGAGGCGATCCAGAGCAGCGCGAGCGCGCATGTGCAAAGCGCGCGTGCAAATTTCGGCTGGCGATAAAATAAGTATATCCCGGCGAGCAGGAGCAGCAGCAGACTCAGCGGAGGGAGTAAAAACGCGCTGGTGAGATTGGTGATGAACCAGGACATGAGTGCGGTATGAAGACAAGATAAGCTATCATATTACAATTCAACGAGGCAATTGCACTGTGCTTTGTGGGCTATCGATAATAAAGCCCCCATTCGGTTCTCGTGTTTTCAGTGTAAATGAAAATATAATTTGACATGAGTGGGGGGGTGGACTAGAATTCGCGCCCTTCGAGGTTTCAATATAGAATTTTAGGGTTAGTGGATATGAAAACATTTTCCGCAAAAGCACACGAAGTCCAGCACGAATGGCTTCTTGTTGATGCTGCTGATCAAGTGCTCGGCCGTCTGGCAGCACAAATTGCTTCGCGTCTGCGTGGCAAGCATAAAGCAATTTACACCCCACACGTGGATACCGGCGATTTCGTCGTAGTCATCAATGCGGATAAATTGCGAGTAACAGGTAACAAGGCTGAAGCTAAACTGTATCACCGTCACACAGGTTATCCTGGCGGTTTGTACACGACTAACTTCACCAAGATGCAAGGTCGTCATCCGGCCCGCGTTCTGGAAAAAGCCGTCAAGGGCATGTTGCCTAAAGGCCCTTTGGGCTACGCGATGTTGCGCAAAATGAAGGTATATGCAGGTCCTGCACATCCTCATGAAGCACAACAACCGACACTCATTAACTTGTTGAAGGCTTAATCATGACGGTCTCTTATAACTACGGAACAGGTCGCCGCAAAAGCGCGGTAGCACGTGTATTCATCAAGGCCGGCAAGGGCGATATCATCGTCAATGACAAGCCAGTTGATGTGTACTTCTCACGTGAAACAGGCCGCATGATTGTGCGTCAACCTTTGGGCTTGACCGATACACTGGGTCAGTTCGATATCATGGTTAACGTATCAGGCGGCGGTGAAAACGGCCAGGCGGGTGCAGTGCGTCACGGTATTACACGCGCTCTGATTGACTACAACGCAGACTTTAAGCCTGTGTTGAAGGCAGCGGGTCTGGTGACACGTGATGCTCGTGAAGTTGAACGTAAGAAAGTCGGTCTGCGTAAAGCTCGCCGCAGGAAACAGTTCTCCAAGCGTTAATCGTTTGGTTGGATCACAAAAACCGCCTTCGGGCGGTTTTTGTTTTGGTGTATTATGCCGCGTGATTTTAAAAGGGATACGCGATGATTAAGGTGGGCATAGTAGGTGGCACGGGTTATACAGGCGTTGAGTTGCTGCGCTTGCTAGTCTTGCATCCGCAAGTTAAATTGCAAGTGATTACCTCGCGCGCCGACGCGGGGACGCGCGTTGATCAGATGTTTCCTAGTCTGCGCGGTCTGGTCGATTTGCTGTTCGTGCATCCGGACGAAGCGCATTTAGAGCAGTGTGATGCCGTATTTTTCGCGACCCCGAACGGGATTGCGATGCAGCAGACGCGCGCGCTATTGGAGGCAGGCGTCAGGGTGATCGATCTGGCAGCGGATTTTCGCTTGCAGGACATCGCCTCGTGGGAGACATGGTATGGCATGACGCACGCCTGTCCTGATCTGGTCGCCGAAGCCGTGTATGGCCTTCCTGAAATTAATCGCGCACAGATCAAGACGGCCCGTTTGATCGCCAATCCGGGTTGCTATCCCACAGCGGTACAGCTGGGTTTTATTCCGCTACTGGAGGCCGGCGTCATTGAATCAGGTAGTCTGATCGCCGATGCAAAATCGGGGGTGTCAGGCGCAGGACGCAAGGCGGAAATTCCGGCGCTGTTTGCCGAAGCTGGCGATAATTTCAAAGCCTATGGGGTTGCAGGTCATCGTCACCTTCCCGAGATTAAACAGGGGTTGGCGCGCGTATCAGGTAACGGCGTCGGTCTGACTTTTGTGCCGCATTTAACTCCGCTGATACGCGGCATACATGCAACGCTCTACGGCAAACTGACGCGCGATGTTGATTTGCAGGCCCTGTTCGAGGCGCGTTATGCGCAAGAGTCATTCGTTGATGTGATGCCGGTGGGCAGCCATCCTGAGACGCGCTCGGTCAGAGGCTCAAACCGGTGTCGCATCGCGGTACACCGCCCGCAAGGCGGTGATACGGTCGTGGTGTTGTCGGTGATCGACAATCTGGTCAAGGGGGCTGCGGGTCAGGCTGTACAGAACTTGAACATCATGTTCGATTTTCCTGAGGCCATGGCGTTGAATATCGTACCGTTATTGCCGTAATGCCTGCGCGAGGCGGTTATTAAAGCGTGGCGGCGTGCCAGACGCGGCTTCAGTATGAGGCCGCTGTCGGTTCGTCCGCATATTGCCTGGTATTATCGCTGGAGTATGGTGTTGCCCTTCGTGCTGGCGGCGGCTGGTCTGGTCTGGTTCGCTTACATCAGCGGGTTGGAGTTGGCCGGTTTTCGCAGTGGTGAATCCGAGCGTGCAATGACAGGGTTGCAGGAGAAATTAGCCAAAGTCACGCTGGAGAATAGCCAGCTTGGCAGTCAAGTTGCGCAATTTCAGCAGCAGCTACAGGTAGAGCAAGGGCGTAGCGGGGAGACTGCACGTCAGTTGCAGAACCTCACGGCAGAAAATGCCCGTTTACAGGATGATTTAAATTTTTTCCAGAATCTAACCGCTGCCAGCGGTAAGGAAGGTGAGTTTGCCATTCATAGGCTCACGCTGGAACGCGATAAAATCCCCGGAGAATATCGTGTGAGGATGTTGCTGGTGCAGAGCGGTCAGCACGGCAAAGAGTTTTCCGGAGGCTATCAGCTCGTTGGGACTGTTGTGCAAAACGGGCGCGAAGTAACGCAGCTATTCCCCTCCGCAGAATCAGGACTTGCGCAGTTTTCACTGAAATTCAAGTATTATCAGCGTCTGGAGCAAACTCTGCGGCTTCCCGCAGATGTGCAATTGAAGAGTGTGCAGGTTAGACTGTTTGAACAGGGGATGCGCGAACCCAAAATCAGACAGAGTGTTAATCTTTTGTAGTCAGGGAGACGCGTTTGTTCAACAAGAAGCACAGCAAGCCACAAAGTCGGATTGACACCCTTATCGGGCTGGGCACAGTCATCGATGGCAACGTCACGTTTAGTGGCGGCATGCGGATCGATGGTCAGGTAAACGGTGATGTGATCGCCATGCCGGGCAAACCCTCGACGCTGATTTTAAGCGAGCTGGGTAGCGTGAATGGTGCGGTAAGTGTCACTCATCTTGTGGTCAACGGGGCAATTTGCGGGGACGTCACTGCTACTGAATATCTCGAGCTTCATGCCAAGGCGCGGGTCACTGGCAACGTTCATTACAAGACGCTGGAAATTCAGATTGGTGCGATGCTTCAAGGACATCTGGTGCATACCAATGCCGCCGATCAGGAAAATGTGGTCGCGTTTAAATCGAGTAATGCTTAATTAATGTAAGGAAAAATCATGGATGCAACAACTGCTGTAACCGAGTCACAAGATTTGCTGGTGTTCACAGACAATGCGGCTGCCAAGGTCAAGCAATTGATCGAAGAAGAAGGCAATAGCGAACTCAAACTTCGTGTATTTGTCAGCGGTGGCGGATGCTCAGGATTTCAGTACGGCTTTACGTTCGATGAAATCACCAACGAGGATGACACGGTTCTTGATAAGAACGGCGTGCAACTGTTGATCGATCCGATGAGCTACCAGTATCTGGTCGGTGCGGAAATTGATTACACGGAAGGACTGGAAGGCTCTCAGTTCGTCATTAAGAACCCGAATGCCACCACCACCTGCGGTTGCGGTTCTTCATTCTCAGTCTAGTTCGCTGTTGTAACTATCCGTCAGAACGAAGCTTGTTGACGGATAGTTAATCGCATCGCTTAAACTGAATGCCCTTGCAGCGATTCCCTCTCGATGGCAGCCGAATTCTTGCGGCCGGCTCGATCTCCATCGCAAGACGGGCTTAATAGTGTGGAGGTCTTTCGTTGAGGGTTTTATTGATATTGCCTGCCTCATTCAGCGATTGTATGTGCCCTGTCAGTGAGGCGCAAATCGCCTCTAGCTGGCTGAGTTTTTGCTGCTGCTGATAGACAATTTTATTGAGTTCCTCTACCAGATCTTCCTGATAGGATATTTTTGTTTCGATGTTTACGAAGCGTTCTTCAGTCATGAGGTGTCTTTGTGAAATGGGCGATTGGCCGGTGGGTGAGGCTGTTATGCAGGATAGACGGCACCTAGGATGCACGAATGCCTAGCACCAGTCACCAGCGGCAGGTTTGCAGGCAGTCCCTGTAAATTTTGCTGTGCCAGCCAGGCAAAGGCGATTGCTTCCAGAAAGTCGCTGTCGACACCGAGCTCGTTGGTGGTCTGCACAATGCTGCTGGAGAGTAGCGTTGCAAGACGGTTTAGCAGCGTCAGGTTGTGCGCACCGCCGCCGCACAGGTAAACGGCCTGAGCGCCCGCGCATTGGGTTTGTATCGCCTCTGCAATGGTGCGGCAGGTGAGTTCCAACAGGGTTGCCTGTACGTCTTCAGGTGATTCATCCCCGGTAAGTTTGCTTTGCAGCCATTGCATGTTGAACAGGTCGCGTCCGCTGCTCTTGGGGGGCGGCAGTGCAAAGAACGGTTCCGCCAGCATCAATTGCAGCAGCTCGGGTAGCACTCGTCCGGTTGCAGCCCATGCGCCGTTCGCATCATAGGATCTTTTCAGGTGTTGCATGCACCATGCGTCCATCAGCAGATTGCCCGGGCCGCAGTCGAAGCCTGACGTGGTAACGCCGGGCGCGAGATTGGTCAGGTTGCTGATACCGCCAATATTGACAATCACGCGATGTACGCCGGGCGCGCGCAGCAGTTTGTCGTGGAAAGCGGGAACCAAAGGGGCGCCCTGACCGCCTGCTGCAATGTCGCGGCTGCGAAAGTCGCTGACAACGGTAATGCTGGTCAATTCAGCCAGCAGCGCAGCATTGCCGATTTGCAGCGTATAGCCGTGTTCCGGGCAATGCCGGATGGTTTGTCCGTGACAGCCTATGGCGAGAATTTGTTGAGGGGTGTGGCAGGTAAGCGCTAGCAGTGCATTGACGGCTTGGGCATACAGCGTTGCCAGTTGATTTGCGATCAGTTGCGTCTGGTGCAGTTCGTTCTGCGCGGGGAGATGCAAGGCGAGTACGGCTTGTCTCAGTGCATCATCGAACGGGAAGAAAAATTTCCCCAGTAGCGTCGGGGCGGGGGGGGCGAAATCGACCAGTACAGCATCGATGCCGTCCAGGCTGGTTCCCGACATCAGCCCGATATAAAGCTCGGGCTGACTCAAGTGCTGTGTGCCCAATTAATCCAGCTTGGCGAGATTGGTGTTGCGCAACTGGACCAGACTTGCGACAAATTTATCTGCCATTGCCTTGAATGCGGTCCGGTTTGCACCCGTGATCGGCAGTGCATTGGGCAGTGCGACGCGCAGCGGGTCGCGTTGCTGATCGTTGATCCTGAATTCATAGTGCAGGTGAGGGCCGCTGGTCATGCCGGTCATGCCGACATAGGCAATCACATCGCCTTGTCTGACGCGAGCGCCGTTACGCAGGGCCTTGGCGTAGCGAGACAGATGCCCGTATACCGTGGAATACTGACTCTGGTGCTTCAGAATGACAACGTTGCCATAGCCATTCTGCTGGCCGACAAAAGAGACGATACCATCCGAGGTGGCTTTTACCGGCGTGCCGATGGGG
>Ga0172379_10004837_pt1 | contig 19408 bp, 10 predicted proteins | sample GrowelOW334metaG_FD_119756 | JGI IMG/M metagenome (GOLD analysis project Ga0172379, IMG submission 119756) | Groundwater microbial communities from an aquifer near a municipal landfill in Southern Ontario, Canada - Groundwater well OW334 metaG | ecosystem: Environmental > Aquatic > Deep...
GGTCTTTATCCTTTTAGTAATGATCGGGTTGTACTTAAGCGCTACCGAAACATTAGCAAACGGGACAAAAGTTTTCACCTTTAACATGATCGCGTTAATGGATCCTCAGAATTACACACAAACCGGAATTCTCTCTCCGTTAAATCCGAATAACTTACGATTTGTAGCATACATCGCGTTGTTCATCGGATTTGCTATCAAGATTCCGATGTTCCCTTTCCACACCTGGCTTCCCGATGCGCACGTTGAAGCACCGACTGCCATAAGTGTTATTCTTGCCGGTGTTCTTTTAAAGATGGGTACCTATGGAATTTTAAGAGTTAATTATCCAATCTTTCCTGAAATTACACACCAATTAGTTTGGTGGATCGCTCTATTTGGAGCTATCAACATTGTTTACGGCGCTCTCTGCGCCATGGCACAAACAGATTTTAAGAAACTCATCGCTTACTCCTCAATTTCGCACATGGGATTTGTAATCCTTGGAATGGCTTCATTAAATACTGCCGGTATTTCCGGTGCGGTATTCCAGATGTTCAATCACGGAACTATTACTGCAATGCTCTTCCTTATTGTGGGAGTAATTTATGATAGAGCTCATACACGCGGAATTAATGACTTTGGCGGGTTGGCTGTTCAAATGCCGATTTATACCGGCTTCGTAAGTTTTGCTTTCTTTGCAGCTATCGGACTGCCCGGCTTGAGTGGATTTGTTTCTGAAGTCTTCGTCTTTCTCGGCGCTTTTAGTAATGTACAAATCCGGGTTTTAACGGTTATCTCCACCTCAGGAATTTTGTTAGGTGCTGGCTATATGCTTTGGACTTTACAGCGCATTTATCTTGGAAAGTTAAATGAAAAATGGAACAAGCTCCCTGATCTTGATTTTAGAGAATATGCAATGTTGGTTCCTCTTGCTGTAATTATTCTCATTCTCGGAATTTATCCTTCGTTTATGTTGGACTTGATGAATTCCTCGGTAAACAGTATGGTTACGTTTATGGCAAAGTCGCAGACAATTTTTTCATCGATACAATTTTAATTGAATAGCTTAGAGTTTTAATTTATGCAGTTAACATATTTTTTCAATAGTATACCGTTGCTTTACCCGGAAATTGTCATTTCCCTTCTCATTGCTGTAATTGTCTTAGCCGATTTAATTACAAGCAAAGTTGAGAAAATTCTTCCCTACATCTCGTTGGTTGGTTTAGCCGTAGCTTTTTATTTCGTGTTGGATAATTACAATGCTAACGCGATGGCGTTCCTTAATGATACCGGGAAAGGAATGGTTGCGGTTGATTCTTTCGGCTCATTCTTCAAAATGATAATTCTCATAAGCTCATTTTTGGTGATTCTCTTTTCGATCATCTCAAAAGAATTACATAGTTCGATGGACCGGATCGGTGAATATTACACACTGATCTTCGGGATGATCCTCGGTATGTTTTTTATGGTTTCGGCAACCAATTTAATTTTGCTCTATCTTTCGATCGAATTGGTCTCCCTTTCCTCTTATGTGTTAGCCGGATTTATTAAAACTTCTACAAGAAGCGCTGAAGCGTCTTTAAAATATTTAATCTTTGGCGCTACTTCAACGGGAATAATGCTCTTTGGTATTTCAATTGTTTACGGGTTAACCGGAAGTACGAATCTTTACGAAATTAATTATTTATTTCAAGTTACTGCCGGAAGTAAATTTTTACTTAATCTTTCAGTGATCTTAATGTTCGCGGGAATTGGATATAAAATTTCCTCTGTTCCCTTTCACTTCTGGACTCCCGATGTTTATGAAGGCGCACCAACAACAATTACGGCTTATTTATCTGTTGCAAGTAAAGCCGCCGGTTTTGCATTGCTTATCCGCTTAATAAAAACCGGATTCTTCCTTCAAACTTCAACGCTTGGCGCCTGGGTAATTCTTCCTTCGTTCTATTGGCAGGATTTCCTCGTTCTTATTGCAATCTTAACAATGACGTTGGGTAATTTTGCGGCTCTCTGGCAGAGTAATGTTAAACGTATGCTTGCTTACTCAAGTATTGCACATGCCGGTTATCTTTTAGCGGCTCTAGCGGTTTTATCGGATCAAGGGTTAATAGCTATTCTTATTTACTTTGCAGTTTACATGATAATGAATCTCGGAGCCTTTTTGGTTGTTATCATTATCCGCAATAAAATTAATAGTGAAGAATTATCCGATTACGATGGACTTGGTTACTCAATGCCTCTTATGGGAGTTAGCTTAGGTGTTTTTCTTATTTCACTTACAGGTTTACCGCCTACAGCAGGATTCATCGGAAAGCTTTATCTCTTTTTAGCTTTGCTCGATGCTAAAATGATAGTCCTTTCGGTTATCATGGTTTTGAACAGTGTTGTTTCACTTTACTATTACGTCCGCGTTTTGAAACACATGTTCCTGAATAAACCAAAGGGCGAAGTTGCACTTGTAAAATTCCCTTTGGCTGAGAACATTTACGCTTCGGTTCTTGCAGCCGCAATAATCTTCTTTGGTATTTATTTTACGCCTCTTATTGATTGGGCGAAAAACTCTCTCACACTTTTCGGGTTTTAAGTAATTTACTTTGTACCACAGATTAGTAGTCTGTGGTACTTTGCTATTCATTTGCCTCTTGGAAAGCCTGCATTATTTCTTTATTCCCCCGTAACATCTTATTAAGGTGATTTATTAATCTACTTTAGTCATAAAACTTTTAAGGAATTCTTCCGCAGTTAAAACATCTATTTTACTTCGTTTATAATCAGTTTTATTTCTTGTGATTATGAGTGCAATACCGTTATTAACCGCTGTGAAATATTGAATAGCATCTTCAAAGTCATTGAATTCCGAATTAAGTGATTGGTCTATTACTCTTTCATCTATCGGTAAAATATTTACGAGTGTCTTGAGTTTTCTTAAACTTTTTAATGCCGATACATTTGAAGTCTGTTTCCTTAGAAGATAGTGGAGATTTGCAAATATAAGCGGTGATGTATAAGCAATAACTTTTTCTTTATCTATTAAGGTAAATAATTTTGCCGCGTGAATATAGTGCGGCTCTCTTTGGGCTAGTAAATCTAAGATGATGTCCGAATCAACAAAAAGTTTAATCACCTGGAGTATTTCTCCTCTATATGCTTTCTATAAATTTCTCTGACATTAATATTTTCAGATAACTTAACTATCCCGGCTAACTCAAGAACATTTGGTGATATTTCAATTTCCGAAATACTCTCTTTATCTGCTATTAGATTGAAATACTTTTCAACCATCACCGAAAGACTCTGTTTATTTTTCCGGGCATATTTTTTCGCCCGGTCTATGGCTCTTTTATTAAGTTTTAATGTTAGTTTAGTGTTCATATCATTCCTGCCAAATAATACGTAAATATTTTTATGATAAAATACGTATCATTGACTTAAAATTCAAGTTCGTCTTTTAGTAATAGAACAACATTGTTCCAGTGGGACAGGACACATCCTCCATCCCCCCTCAACCATCTAATAGTCCAATAATTGCTTTAACAATTTTTCTGGCAAGAGGTAGCTATAGACAACTGAGGGAAAAGTGTAACTTGCAATAGTGTTTATTTTTGTGCGTTTACTATTTTAATGCTTCTAATGTTCCATTTGCTTTTCTGATTGCTTCACAAGCCGCTAATAAAGCTAAGACTCTTTTGTTGGGTGGTAATGAAATACTTTTATAGGATGCCTTTAGAAATTCCAAACCTAACCCCAATTGAAATTCCCATTCAGAAAAATTTTCCTCGTAAAGTCGACTTACATTTTGTGTAATCCAATTAATGGCTATAATAAAGCCGTTATTGGATTGATTCGTTGTATCTAAATTAATTTTCTTCCTATCTATTATTTTCTTGGAAATTGAAAAATCATTTTCAATACTTTCAATATCGAAATATAAAATAGTATTATATCCAAAACCTTTAATAAATAAATCAACTAAAAGTCGGTTAATGTCATATGACCAATGCTTGTAGCTAATACTTCCCGGATCTATAACTATAGGAAAACCAAGTGAGTCAACTAAAATGTTGTCTGAATGCAAATCGCCATGGGATAAGATTTGTACAGAATTCGGGTTGACTATTTTTACCTTCGAAATACTTTTGTAAGAATGATGTTCAGTAATACTATCAATAATATCTTGGTCAAAATAAGCAGGGTATTTTTGCAAAATTGGCTCAAGAATATTTATTGAATTCATTATGTATGAAGCTCTCACACTATCAATATCCTCCAAAACATTTTCATTTATTGGGATTGTGCATTTTTGTTTTTGAGAATACAACTTTAAAAGCCTTTCATTTGAAAACAAATTGTTTAAAACACCTTCAATTTTTTGCTTATCTTGATAATCTGAAATGAACATAAACAAAGTAGAAGAATAGGAAACGAATTCATAGATTATAGGATACCAGCCCTCGGCGGAATATTGTGTAGGTTCATTTCTTTCATAGTCCGTTTTAATTGTTGAAGGTAATAAAGTCGAATAAAGATTTAGATTTTCATACTCTTTTAGGATAGCAGATTTATCATGAGATATTTTTAACAATTTAGAAATTGAACCAAATATCATTTCTAAAACAAATGCACCTGAATAACCTGGTGCTATAGCTTTTATGTTTACATCATCTTTTTTGATAAACGGTTTGTAACTTAAATAGTTAGAGATAATACTTTGTAAATTGTGAAGCCCTAATATCTCGATAGCTGACTTTGTATTAAAATCATTGAATGGTACCAATATAATATCCGACAATCCAAGGTTTAATAATGATTTTAATTTTTCTTTTACTCTTTGATGATATGTTGGCTCACTCCGTTGTCCTTTGTTTATAAATTCAATATTTAATTTATATTCTCTCCTAAATTCTTCAATTTTTTCAAGAACTCGAGGAAATCGAGAGAAAATTAACAATGGAATTGAGTTTTTATAAAGTGTAATAATTTCATTAAGTAGTTCAAACCCAATATCAGTTTTGGTTGGTTCATTTTCTATATCTAAAATAATTAAATCAAATTTCTCTGCTTTGATTTTTGTAATAAAATCTAAGTGAGAAACACAAAATTCACTTTTGTCAATCTCACACTCAAACTCAATGAGAATACTTTTTATTGTCCCTGCCATGAAGCCTTCCAATAGTCTATCATCATCCCAATGGATAATTTTAAATTTTTTCATTGTTCATCTCTCCATATTAATAATTTAATTTCGATTTCAAACTGCTTTTGGGATATGTTGTATTCATAATTTAAATACCCTCCATAAAATGCAAATTCAGTAACAAATTTATTTAAACCACCGCTGTTCCTTTCTTTTGGTTTGGTACCTTTACTAATTATCCTTAAAGCTAAGCTTTCAGTTCCTACTAAATTAAAATTAATACCAACTTTTATCGGTTGTCCTTTTACATGATGAGTAAACAAATTGTATAAAAATACTTGATCTAGAAAGTGCTTAAGCTGATTAGTAGGAAAGAATACATTTTTTTCACTAATTGTGTTTTTTTCAAAGTCAATTTTTATTCCCAAAGAATCTGCTCTTCTTTTAGATTCTTCAATTGCCTTATCAATTGCTTCAATTAGTTTGCAAGGTGTTTGTTCAGCAATCTTTACAAGAGGACAAGAAAGAAATGGTGAGTTCTGATTAATGTAAATAAAACTATGATAGTAAAATGTCCAAGTATTAACAAAATTATGGAAAAATCTTTTATTAGAAAGAATCGCAGGATTAAAAATAATTTCATTTATCTGTAATGTCAGGTCATCATGCACACCAAAAAGTTTTTTCTCTGAAAGCATTTGCTTAATAAATGTCGCAAACAATGTATCGCTTGAAGAAAATAATTTTGAATTGATAATGTTATCAAGTTTACCCAAGTGATTTATGACTACATTATTAAGGTAACCCGCAACATCTGACCATCTTTTGGGAACAATATTGAGCCAATTAATAAACCCTGGGTTTTCAATTATGCTCTTAATGTTTTCAGTAGGTTCTTTATTTGCATGAAATTTCTTTAACATTTCTTGATAATCGATAGGTTTAACTTCTACAAAGTCATCACTTACATTGTTGTGCTTATATGCTAATCCATAATTATCTTTGATTTGCTTTTTATAGCTAGCGAAAACAGACATTATAGAATCTGAAGGTATAGCAATTTCAAACTTTCTTTTTTCGGCAAAAAACCTCAGAAAAATAATTACATTTTTGAGCTTACTACTCAAATTATCTTCTGCCAGTAATAAGTCAAGATTTTTTAGGACAACATCAAAGTATTCGCTTGAAGTATGGTATTGTCTTTTTAAATATGAATAAGTATGATAAAAAAGATTTTGAGTAATTGAATGAGAATATGAAGTCCCACGTTTAGAGCTGATAAAAATTAAGTGTATTGATTGAATGAATTCATTTTTATCTGATGAACGAAGAACGCTAATTGCGGCAAATTTATATCTAATAATACTGGGTTCATCAAAAAAGAATTCTTTTGCCATTTCTAATTGCCATGTTGCAATAGTTTTTGCAATTTGTGATAATATATTTCTTACACTAAGAAATACTAAAGGAGGTTTTTGCATCCACATTATTTCTGTTGATAAAAAATATAGGACTGAATAAACTTCTGATTTAGGATTTTTTTTCTCTACATCAATATTCTCCAATATTTTACTAAGATAAATCTCAATCTCCTTTCTTTTGTATGTAGATAATAAAGCCTCCTGTAATAAAACTCGAAACTTGAACATAGAAAGTATTGTTTCAGAATCTAAGAAAATATTATCGTTAGCATAGAAGTCTTGAGGTGGCAAATCTGCCTTATCTTTATCTTTTATTTTTAACCTCTCCCTGCGCTTCAAGTAGAAATCAGTCATATGTTCACCTTTAATTTCAAATTCTCTTAGAGCATGAATGTGTTCACAAATTGGACAATTTGCAGATTCATAATTCCTAAGTGGAAACCGGTAGAAGAAATTAACTGAAACAACAGAATCTATTTCACATGTTTCAGGTATGGAAAACAAACCAGTTGTTTCTTTTTTCATGCGTCCCTTTATCATCTTAATATTTGTTAAAAATTCTTCTTCTTTAGGTTGGAGTTGAGAAAAGAGAATACATACAAGAATATTTTCCTTACCTTCATTAGCTGCAAGATTTATCATCTGTTGAGTTGTGTTGCCAGTGAGGCTTCCCCAATCCACAATTACCACATTAGGGCTTGGATTTTTAAGATATTCTGGAGGCTTTATTAAATTCCATTCACCAAAATATGATGCCCTCTTGATTTCAGAAATGCTATTACATGTATGATGATTCTTTTCATTGGTAAAATGCTTGGAAATATTATTTGTGATTTTGTTTACTGGATTCGAAAGTTTGAAATCAGGCGTTGGTCGCCAAACGTCAAATGTGTTTTTATTAATATCAGTTAACCATTCTTTAATTTTTTTATAAAATTTTTTATAAATCAGTTTTTCAGATTTTTCTTCATCATTCAATAACCGTGTTGGACTTAAATAAAATGTAAAATGTCGACTATTTGTTTTCCCTAAATGACTAAAGTGTAGAGCTTTTTGCTCAGCGATGAGTTCGTAGATATTCTCAACTTCTTTTGAATCGATACGATTTGAATTCGTTTCAATTATTTCGTCATTGTATCCAAATGGACTTTTATAAATTGGTTTAAGTTTTAATTGAGAAATTTCTTTCTGAGAAACTTCATAGTTAACCTTATTGACTAATGAAATTGTAGACATTACTTTGCCCCATACAGAAATAGGTTCGTCATTACTTTGGTTAATGATTCCTAAAACGGCAATTGGATTAGCTAAATCTCTTAGCACCGCCTTCAATGACCTTTGTGCTGTCTCCTTAGTGGAAATTATGGTTGTAAGTATTATTACATCATCTTTTTCTTCAAAAATAGGATTTCGTCTCGGTAGCCTTCCGTCGACCTCATCATTAAAATTTATGATATTTTTAGTTGGGATGCCAAGCCAACCTGCAAACTCAACTGCTAATTGAAAGGAGTCTTGGTTATCAATCAGGATTTTATAGGCATTTAAATTATCAGGTAGTGTTTTATCAATTTCTTTAAGAGATGCACTTAATGCAAAAGCGTAACCTTTTAAATCGTTCTTAATCAGATTGTCAATATTTATCCAGTGCTTTACATTACGAAGGTTGTGCGTAATATAATATTTACCTTCATCTTTTTGCTTATTCATTAACTCGTCTAATCTTTGAGTTAATTTTTCTGAAAAATGTGTTTTAAGGTTACTAAAGTTGAAACGTAAAGCTTGATCATACTCTAAAGATACTAAGGCATCATCACTCATAAAATATTGTAATACCCGAGTTTGTGCTTTTTGTTCTAGGCTATTAAAAGAATCAAGTTCAGTTATTTTTCCCTTGGGTTGTTCACTTCGATATAATTCATTCAGACATGAAATTATATTTGAATCATCTCCGACCCAACAAAATTGACGGTTCTCACCTAAAACAAGAACAGGGTCATAAATGTCTTCTTTGTCAGGATGAACTGCTTCTGAATCGATGTCTGGTTTAAGTCGTTTTTCTTGAATTAGAGAATTTACAGAATTTACTATTGATTCGATATTTTCCCAACCTGTAGGAAAGCCATAAACTACCACTCCGTTAGGATGTCTTGCTTCACTCAAATGCAAAAGATGATTTTTAATTGCTTCTTCAATATCTTCAGGCTTTTCAAGTTTAGAGTTTTTGGAATCTACTAAAATGAGAACATTTGTTCTTTGTTCTCTAAAAATATTTCTAGTTGTTAAATCTCCTTTATATATGTCTTTGGGTTCTGTTGAATCTAATTTAATCGTTTTAGTAATCCACTTATAATCTTCTTCTTGTTCATACTCGGAAACATAAGGAGTGATATTGAATTTTGTTAATTCTTTAAAAGGTGAAAATTGCATTTTTAAAAATGTCCCCGGAAGCAAACCAATATTCTGGTCTTTTTTATTTTCAACTATTTGATGAATGAATTTAGAACTTTCTTGCCCCCCTTTTTGAAATCCTGCATTCTCATTCCCGGTTCTAACAGTTATTAATCCATTATACTTATTTATAATCCTCAAAATTCTATAAAGTCCCTTTGTTCCTCTCAAAATCTCATCAGTTTTACTAGTAGACCATTTATCAAAAGACCATTTGATAATGTTGTATTCGGTCAACTTACTATTTAAATTAGAAGCGATAAAAGCTGATTTTAATATTTTGCAAAGACCCTCTCCTGTATCTCCAAAATATATTGATATATAATTTGTGTTTGCTTTGGTTGTCCATTCTATGAAATTTCTTTCACATAAAAGGTAGTCTTTCGGCGAAAGAATTCTGCTGGGTTGTAGAGCTACTCCAAGTAGTGCAACATCACATTTTGAATGTTCTCTGACATTTTTCAGTAATTCGTTAATAATAACATTCTTAATAGCTTGTGCATCTATTGAGTCGAGCCCTCTTTCAGGTTGGCTTAAAACCTCAGTAAATTTCTCTTCAATAAAATCAAGACTGGAATTATGGTGTTTTGCATTAATCCATATAAGTGGGATAAGAAATTTGTATCCAATCTCTTCTGGCCTTTTTATTTTGTTAAGGATTTCTACTGTTGAATTTTTGCCAATCTCTACTTCTGTATCATTCGAATTATCAGATTCGAAATGATATTCTTCAGAAAAGAAAACTTCGCCGACCATTATGTGTGGGCAAACAACAACTCTTTGAAATTGAATATTGGTTAAATAGTTTTTTGCGTATTCCCTCGCTAATTTCATTCCTTCAAAGATTGCAACTTTTTCATAATACTCGGATTCGGAAGATTGTTTTATCCTTGCTAAAAACTCACTTTCACCCTTACTCAATTTGTTGAGTGGTAAGGCAATTAAAATTTTTAATCCTTCTTTCTTAGCACTTTCAATTAGTAAAACTAGTTGTGCAGCCGCTCCAAGTTCTACCCATCTGACCCGAGATAAGTCAACAAATAAACCTCTGCTTTTAGCTTCTGTTGACCAGCCAGAATCAGAAAATATTTTATATTCACTGTTGAATTGAAAAAAGCGTCTCTCTAAGTCAGTTGTGACTAATCGTAACATCCCTTTGAAAAGGTGATAAGGTATTTGTTGTTTTTCGTTTTTCATTTATTTACGTAAATAGTATAAAAGATATTCTTTGAAGGCATGCCTTGTTAATGTCGACTCCGTCATTCAAATAGTCTTAAATTATTTTAGTTAATTTATCCAAGGATGATAAACAAACCACAGCTCATCTACCATCCTTGAATAGTCCTCAATTCGCCGCAGCGAACTGATTTCCACCACGCCTTGCGTGGTTTCGTGACGCATCAAATAAAAGATATAGACGCGTCACTCAACTTTCTACTTTCAACTTGCCGAAGGCGGCTGCTCCGATGGAGGCTCTTTCTCCTTCCCTTTACTCTGTGGCCAGGGTGAATCAAACAACTTCAAGGTGACAGGATCATCCTTATACTCTTCCCTTCCCGTTTCATTTATTTCGTTTATTGTGTCTTGCAGTTTTTTGTGTGCAAGTAGTCTATTAACTGTATATGATTCACTGCTTCCATCCATTAAATTATATTCTGCGGAGATGGTTTCAAGTTCAGCTTTTAAAGTCTCCCCTTTTTGTTTAAGAGTAGCAGGCATTCTTTTAGCAATAAGCTCGGTATTATACTTATCAATAATTGCAAAAGCCGCCGGAAGCAGGTTTATCATTTTTGCCGCGTCTTCCTTTGCCAAACTTAAATTTGAAGGGAACTCCTTCAACTGCGGGGAATCAGCGCCAAAAGTCCTCTTTAAAGCAACCTGAACTTTCTTCAGCCAATTAAAACACTCCTCACACTTTTTCTTTACCTGCGCAAGCTTTTCAGCGTTCTCTTTTAAAACCTGATCTGCCGTCTTAAAATTTTTAGCAATTTCAATATTAGCGGCAAACTCCTCAAAATACTCCGCCGTTAAACCGGCGGCGGCAAGTTTTTCAAGTCCCTTTTTAGTTTTATAAGCCGTAGTTGCAATCGTAAACAGCTTAGTTCTCGAAACCGGGATACCATTAAATTTTTCAGCCATAACACACCTCATCTTTAGTTTATTTTTTGTTATTTATTGAATCATTTTTACAGTTATCAGTTATCGGTTTTTAGTTTTCAGTCAGTCTAAGAGATCAGTTTTTATGTTTTTACTTCTAACTCATGATCAATGACAAATGACTCTTGACCAATGACTTTATACTTTCTACTTTCTCAGCCAAAGGCTGATCCGCCACTGGCGGAAACTTTTTACTTACGTAGTCACCTTACCGAACCTCCTTTAATTGCAGTTTCACTAACCCATCAATAAAGATACTTAGGTTAAAACCGAATAAAGTTCGTTTATTAATCATTTTAGCACTATTTTGTTCATTAAATAGTCTTTTTCTCCTCCCGGGAGTCTTCAAAAACCTACTAAAAGCCATTTTTTTCGTAAAAAGAGCCTCTGGAAACGTACTAAGAGCCTTAACTTTTCACTTTAGAGCCCTGGCAAATTGACTAAGAGCCTTAACTTTTCACTTCAGAGCCCTGGCAAATTGACTAAGAGCCTTAACTTTTCACTTCAGAGCGTTGGGGAAATGACTAAGAGTCTTAACTTTTCACTTCAGAGCGTTGAAAAAATGACTAAGAGCGCTAACTTTTTACTTTAGAGCGTTGGGAAAATGACTAAGAGTCTTAACTTTTCAACTAAGAGTGCCGGGGAAATGACTAAGTGCCCTAACTTTTCTACAGAGAGTGAATAAGATTGTTTGCAAAACTCAGCCATAGCGGACTACACAAAATCGATGACACGTTTACTTGTGGTATTATTTTAGAAATTTGCCAATGACTTTTGTCATCATTAAAAAAATTCTGACTTTTGACCATTGACTACTGACTTTTATTACAAAGTAACACTCAGAGTTTTGTAACGAGTTTTCAAGGGTATTTTTAAAATGATGAAATTAAGAAGTGATTTTTTGAAGAAGTAAAAGATGAAATGTTTTGATAAAACCATTCGGCTAATCAAACATTCAACGTTAGCAAGTGATGTTTTTGTCTTTCCGAAATGAGTAACCTTAGTACCGTTACATCATCCGTCAAACATTATACATCAACCAGATAGAAAGAATCTTCCCTTTAAGCAAAATAAAAATATTACAATATTAAAGCTTGGCGCCTCAGGAGTGTTATGCGAGAAATACGACCCTAGCTTTTTCCGAACCTTAAGACTTTGCTCAAAGGTACTTCAGAAAATTATGCTACAAATTCCATCTACAAAAAAACAACCGGGAAAGATTCAACTATTCAAAGAACAATCCCGCTTTTACGGGACTCTTAACATTTGCTGTGCTTAACATAAACATGAAATATTATTTATGCAAGCAATATTTTTGATTACTTAAAAAAACTTCATAGCTCTTATTCATCTTCTGCAAGGATATTTACTATCTATTTTTTATTCTCTAAATAAACATCTACGAGGTTCTGTTGAAACTACCTTGAAGAAGTAACATTACCCCGTGAGATATATTTATGCTTCGTGATAATTCTCCACAAAGATGGATGACAATGAAATTCGTGCAGCTGCACTCTTCCAACTTTCTACTTTTACTTTTTACTTTCAACTTTCAACTTTTTCCTTTCAAATTAATTTGCTATTTCCCTCTCCCCTCCGTAATTTTTTATCAAACTTTTAATTCATAATCTGGTTGAGGCAGAATCAAAATTGATTTATGAACAAGGATTAACGATTTTAGAAGCATGCCAAGGCTTGCCATGGTTAGAAGATTTTGTTACATCATAAATCAAATATCGTTAATCGTTATTCTTAAATTTTTAATATTCTTAGCATTCTGCGCAGTCCGCCTCTGGCGGATTACTAACTATCTAATTTTTAATTCCTAATTCTCAAGGCGCTATGGAAACAACAAAAAAAACAAGCTTAGTTCGGGGACTCTCACTAACCGCCGCCACTATGTTAGTTGCCGGTTCAATGATAGGTTCAGGTATCTTTAGAAAGCCCGCAACTATGGCGGGACAACTCCACTCACCTGAGTTACTGATCATCATTTGGATTGTTGCCGGATTGATTACCTTTATCGGAGCTTTAGTTAATGCTGAAATTGCCGGAATGATCGACGCTACCGGCGGACAGTTTATGTACTTCAAAGCGATGTATGGAGACTTTACCGCTTATCTTTACGGTTGGTCTATCTTAGCGGTAATTCAAACAGGAAGCCAGGCGGCTATTGCTTATGTGTTTGCAGAGTATCTCGGCTACTTTTTCAAATTTCCGGAAGCGTCAAAATATTTACAGGACTTTTCTCTCTTTATGCCTTTTGTGGGACCCATCCACCCCTTTGCCGAGTTCGGTACCAAAGCCGTTGCTATTCTCTGCATTTTGTTTCTTACCGGTGTTAATTACATCGGTGTAGTCTTCGGCGGACTTGTGCAAACAATAATTACTTTTATTAAAATCGCTTCTATCATTTTACTTTCATTTGTTCTTTTAGCATTCGGAAACGGCTCTACAGCTAACTTCTTTCATAACTTTCATATTCCTGCAGAAACGAGTGTTAATCTTATCGCTATGATCGGGCTTGCCCTCTCAGGCGCCTTTTGGGCTTACGACGGATGGAATAATGTTACCTTTGTAGCGGGAGAAATTAAAGAACCGCAGCGCAACGTTCCCAAAGCATTGTTATACGGAACGTTGATAGTGATGGCAGTTTATGTGCTGGTCAATATCGCTTATCTTTATGTTTTACCGGTTGAGGAGATGAAGAATTATCCTTTGGTTGCTTCCGCTGCTGCTGAAAAAATCTTCGGCGGTATGGGGGCTTCAATAATTGCTATCGCGGTTGTTGTTTCTACTTTCGGCGCGTTGAATGGTTCTATTCTTTCTACTGCCCGCGTTCAGTTTGCAATGGCGCGTACGAAATTGTTTTTTGTTTCTTTAGGAAAAGTTCATCCTAAGTTCGCTACGCCGCATGTTTCACTTGTTGTGCAAGGACTTTGGTCTGCGGTACTTGTTTTATCCGGTTCGTTCGATACTATTTCCGATTATGTTATCTTTGCCGCCTGGTTGTTCTATATGCTTGGCGCTTTTGGTGTCTTCGTTCTCCGTAAAAAAATGCCCGATGCGAAAAGACCTTATAAAGTCTGGGGTTATCCTTACACTCCGGCAATTTTCGTCATCTTTTCATTTCTGTTTTTAGTTAATTCCGTAGTGTCGAATACGCAAAACGCGGCAATGGGACTCATCCTCATCCTGCTTGGATTGCCTGTGTATGTGTACAATAAATATTTTCATCACCGATTTCAGAAAAAGTAAGTATGAATAACAAAATAATTTTTATTGATGCGATGGCTTTAGCGTACAAGGCTTATTTCGCTTTTATCAGCAGACCGTTGGTTACAAAAAAAGGTGAACCAACTTCCGCCGTCTTTGGATTTCTTACGCAAATAATAAAAATCCTTGAAGATGTAAAACCGGCATATATGTTTGTCGGATTCGATTCAAAGGAAAAGACTTTTCGTCATGATAAGTTTGAAGCGTACAAAGCTACCCGCTCTGCCATGCCGGAAGATATGATCCCGCAGATCCACAGAATAAAGGAAATTATTGAAGCCTTGAATCTTCCCGTTTTTATTTTGCCGGGTTACGAAGCCGATGACATTATCGGAACCGCTGTAAAGAAAGCCGAAGCACTCGGGTACGATTCTTTTATGATAACTCCCGATAAAGATTACATTCAACTTATTACCGATAATATAAAACTTGTTAAGCCCGGTAAATCAGCAGAAGAGATTGATATCCTTACAAAAGAAAAAGTTCTTGAGACATTAGGTTTTCCGCCGGATAGAATGATCGATTACTTATCACTTATCGGTGACTCAAGCGATAATATTCCCGGCGTTAAGGGCATTGGACCAAAAGCCGCGCCGTTATTGCTCCAACAATATTCTTCTCTCGAAGACCTTTACGAGCATATTGATAAAGTTGAACCGGTTTCCGTTCAAAACAAACTCATTGCCGGAAAAGAAAATGCGTTCCTTTCAAAAGAACTTGCAACTATTATGACTGATGTCCCAATAGAAATTGATTTTCGGAAAACGGTAATCGGCAAACCGGATATTGAAAAAATAAAATCCATTTTTGAAGAGCTTGAGTTTAAAAATCTTTACATCCGTTTAAGAAAATTCTTTGGTGAAGAAGAAGTTGAGGTGCTGCAAATTGAAACTCCGACTGAACCGGTGAATAAAGTATTTTCTAAAACCAATACTGCTTATGCGCTTATCACTTCCATAAAAGAAGCCAGGGCTTTAGCGAATGAACTTGCCAAACATTCCTTATTTGTATTTGATACCGAAACCGACGGGTTAGATTACTTTGATGCAAGTGTAGCCGGAGTATCATTTTGTATTGAAAAAGGAAAAGCCTTTTTTGTTGCACTTAATCCTTTTGTTCAATCGGAAACGTTATTTGAGAGAAATTTAAACGATAGACTTTCCGTGCATGATTTTATTTCGATCTTTCAGCCCCTTTTCGAAAATGAAAAGATCAAGAAGGTTTGCCAGAACGGAAAATTTGATATTGCAATCCTCCGCACTCTCGGCATACGCGTAAATGGTTTTTATTTTGATACGATGCTCGCAAGCTTCCTCCTCGATCCCGATCAAAAACATGGAATGGATGATTTGGCGGAAAAATATTTGCAGTACAAACCTATTCCCCTTTCCGATCTTATCGGGACGAAGAAAGACGCGAAACAAATATTTGATGTAGACTTAAAAATGCTTAGCGATTATTCATGCGAAGATGCCGATATCACCTTCCAGCTTTACGAAGTCTTAAAGGAAGAAATTGAAAAGAACAATCTCCATAAACTGGCATACGAAGTTGAATTCCCTCTCGCCGAAGTGCTGGAAGAGATGGAACGTTCGGGCGTAAACATCGACCGTAAAATGCTTGCGGTGTTAAGCAAAAAACTTGAAGTTTCCATGAATGAATATTCTGATAAAATATTCCGTCTTGCGGGAGAAACGTTTAATATCAATTCGCCTAAGCAAATGCAGAAAATATTATTTGAAAAACTGCAGCTCCAATCATCAAGAAAAACAAAAACCGGATTCTCCACCGACGCACAAACGCTTGAATCATTACGTGGTGAACATGAAATCATAGACAGCATTTTGGAATTCAGACAGGTTGCTAAATTAAAATCCACTTACGCCGACTCACTTCCCAACTTAATTCATCCCAAAACCGGAAGAGTGCATACATCGTTCAATCAAACAATTGCGTCTACGGGCAGACTTTCCAGCAACGACCCCAATTTGCAGAACATTCCCATCCGCACGGAACTTGGCAGAGAAATTCGTAAAGCATTTGTTCCGCGCGATAAGGACCATTGCATTATCAGCTGCGACTATAGCCAGATAGAATTGCGCATTATGGCAAGCATGTCTAACGATGAACGATTGTTAGAGGCATTCAAGCAAGGTGAAGATATTCATAGAAGAACCGCCGCACTTGTTTTCCAAATTCCGCAGGAAGAAGTTACTCCCGATATGCGCAGAAAAGCTAAGGAAGTTAATTTCGGAATTTTATATGGCATCGGAACGTTTGGTTTAAAGACCAGATTGCAAATCTCGCAACAGCATGCAAAAGAAATTATCGATACTTATTTCAGTACTTTTAAGAATGTTAAAGCATTTATGGATGCTTCTATTCAATCCGCAAGAGAAAAAGGTTACGCAGAAACATTACTTGGCAGACGGCGCTTCTTAAAAAATATTAACAGCAAAAATTTCTCACTCCGCAATTTTGAAGAACGTGTCGCTATAAACATGCCTATTCAAGGCACTGCCGCCGACATGATAAAACTTGCGATGATCAATATTCACAATGAACTTGCAAAAAGAAAATACGATACCAAAATGATTTTGCAGGTACATGATGAATTGGTTTTCGATGCGTTAAAAAGCGAGACAACAGAAGTTGTTCCGTTAGTAAAAGAGTTGATGGAAAATTCTCTTCCGTTGAACGTTCCGATTTTAGTTGAAACCGGAATAGGAGATAACTGGATTGAAGCACACTAGATCACAAGAGTATTCAGTTATCAGTCTTCAGTTTTTAGAAAGAGGAGAAATATTTTTTTACTTCTAAAGCGGCAGTATTTCCGCTTTTAATTGCCCCTTCGATTGTGGCAGGTAACCCGGTGTCTGTCCAATCCCCCGCAAGAAAAACATTTTCAACTTTTGTTTTGGCGGAAGGGCGATTCTCCAGATTTTCTTTATTCGGAATGAAAGTAGCCCGTTTCTCTTTGATAACTTTATAGCTCGAAATGTCTTCTGTAGTAATCCCCAAATAGGCATGCAGTTCAGCAGAAACTACGCTCAACAACTCTTCTTGTGTTTTTTCAATCATCTCATCCGCACTGCTTGTTACCGTAGTTATATACGCCCCGTGATTAAAAACCCAGTGCAATGGCGAATCGATGAAAGCGTAGAATGGTTTCTTCAACTTGTTTTGTTTCAACCATAAATGCAACGTTACTATTGAAGAAGTACTTAAATCTGTTTTACCATTTTCTATAATTAAATTATTTGCATTGATCTTATTTAACGCGTAAGATGGAATTGCTAAAATCACGGCGTCAAAATTATTTATAGTTCCTTTGTCAGTGATAACCGAAATTGCTTTTTTATCAGTAACGGAGACTTCTAACAGTTTTTCAGAAAGGACTAATTCACTGTTATTCCTTTGAAGCAGACTGATCGCCGGATCAATAAATGCTTTTGATAAACCAACTTTCGGAATGATCATTGCCGAAGCGTCGCTTCCCTTTAAGAAAATCACTTTCAGAATATCAATAAATATTTTCGCTGAAGCATCTTTCAGTTGACTGTTCAAAGCCCCAACCGCAATTATCTCCCAAAATGATTTTATACAATTCCGGCTTTGATTTTGTTCTTGTAACCAATCTTCTACCGAAAGGTTTAAATATTTTTCACTTTGCAAAAACGGAAGTTGAGTGATGAGAAGAATTATTTTGATCTTGTCGAGAATGGATAAAACATCGTAATTCAACAACCCGAAAAGTAATCCCAGCGGATAAGGAAGCTCTGTAGCTTTAAGCTGATAGTTAATTTTATTTATTGCAACAACGTTTATTTCCAATTGCTTTTGAAAATGAAAGGAATCCGTAGCCCTTATGAGTTTTATGAATTCAATGGTTTCATAATAACAGCCAAGCAACAAATGCTGCCCGTTATCGATGACATTGCCGCTTTTTTCATCGAGGAAGGAATAAGTCCTACCTCCAAATTTCGGAGAAGCTTCCAACAGTTGAACATGAATATTTTGTTTGGTAAGGGAAACAGCAGCAGAGAGTCCGGCTAAACCACCTCCGACAACAAGACATTTTTTCATTTATAAACTAAATTATATTTTGCCCAGACCCCAAGAGAAATACCAACTTTTTCAAATGTGCTCACTTTAATATTTTGATTGAACACATCATACTTAGCTTGAATGATCCGTTCCAACATCCTGTAATAAATATGCTGCATCGCACGTGCAGCAAACATTGAAGCTTTATCATCGAGGTCTAAATTGTCAGTAGCTTTCTGGAAATACTCATTCGCCCGGTTTGCTTCAAATTCCATCAAAGAGATAAAATGCAAATTATAGTTTTGTCCCAGCAGATCACTCTCGCTGTAATGGAATTTTGTTAGTTCATCCTGCGGAAGATAAATGCGGTTTCCTTTCGCATCCTTATTTACATCACGCAAAATATTTGTAAGTTGTAAAGCAATACCGAGGTTCTCTGCAAAAGATAAAGCCGATTTGTTTTTATATCCGAAAATTTCAATACACATTAATCCAACCGTTGACGCAACACGGTAACAATAAAGGCGAAGGTCTTCAAACGTTTCATATCGTTTCTTTTGGAGATCCATTTCCATCCCTTTGATAAGTTCAAAGAAATGTTCAATCGGAATATGGAATTGGGAAATCGTTCCCGCAAGTTTATTTAATAATGGAAGTTCCGAATTCCCTTTGAAAGCTTTTTCAAATTCAGTTCGCCATCTAACCAATTTCTGATATTTAAGTTCATCATCGTCCTGTCCTTCGTCAACAATATCATCGGTCTTGCGGCAAAATGCGTAAACATTAGTCATCGCTTCCCGTTGAGATGCCGGGAGCAAATTAAAAGCGTAATAAAAACTGCTTTTACTTTTCTTTGCGATCTGTTTAGCTGAATCGTTTTGCATAACCGAGTGATTTAATTAGTAATGCGATCATTTCATACTTCTTTAACGAAGGTCTTGTA
>Ga0172379_10004838_pt1 | contig 19407 bp, 18 predicted proteins | sample GrowelOW334metaG_FD_119756 | JGI IMG/M metagenome (GOLD analysis project Ga0172379, IMG submission 119756) | Groundwater microbial communities from an aquifer near a municipal landfill in Southern Ontario, Canada - Groundwater well OW334 metaG | ecosystem: Environmental > Aquatic > Deep...
ATTTTTTTCAGCGTTAGAAACCGCCAAAACCGGCCATATCTTTTGGCTTACAAGCCAAAATGAGTAAAACTCCCCAACGCAGTAAAACGGTTGATTTGGTTTTCGCCGTATTATTTTTTTTTCCTTTCCCGGTCTTTTTTGATAATTTCGGCAATCGTTTCCATTACTTCCCTGGGCGTGCAGTCGCGCTTAAAAATATATGCCGCCGCTCCCATTTTTTCGCTTTTAACCCGATCCCGGTGGGTTTCTAAATTGGTGAAAACGACGATCGGGATGTCTTTAGTCTGAGAATTTTTTTTGACCGCTGCCAAATATTCCCAGCCCTGCTCGGCAATGGTGTTTTCCGGCTTGGGAATAATAATATCCAGCAGCACTAAATCCGGCTGCTCGAATTCCGTCAGCTGCAAAGCTTCCTGGATATTATTGGTTGATAAAAAATCATAGCCGTTCATTTCCAAAAAATCATGGTAAATGTCAACTAGCTGGCTTTCATCCTCGACTAAAAGAATTCGGCCTTTTTTCGACTTCATGACATTAGTAGTTTTCATATATTTTTTGAAAATTAGCGCTTCTATTTTTGCCGGGATGGTTTACCAAAAATAACAATTTTTTCCTCCCTGGTCGCTGGTTTTTCTCCCTCCGAAGTTGATTTCTGATTTTTATAAATCGGCAAAGTAAAACTAAAAGTTGAGCCTTTATTGGCGCCCGCACTGACACAAACCATCTCGCCGCCATTGCCTTCGATAATTTTTTTTGCGATAAAAAGTCCTAGGCCGGAACCGTCGGGACGAAGGTCGGTGGCATTTTTCCCCCGCGAAAATTTTTGAAATAGCTTTTTCTTGTCTTGGTCGGAAACTCCGGAACCGGTGTCTTTGATATTAACCTTTAAATAATTTTTGCCAATTAACTCATAAAAAACCGTAACGCTGCCTTGGCGGGTATAATAGACGGCATTATCCAAAAGATTAGAAATGACGTGGGCGGTTTTTTTGCAGTCGCACCAGGCTAAAGGAATTTCAAACTCAGGCTTTTGCACCTCAATTTTTAATTTTCTTTCCCGGGCTAATTGCAAATTTTGCTTTTCGGCAATTAAGGCGTTGACGATTTCGGCAATGTCGGTTTTTTTCGGCTCCATTTTCATTCTCTCGCCTTCCAATTCATAAGCGTCCCAAAAATCAGAAACCGTCGAGCTGATTCTTTCCAAGCCGCCCTTAATTGCCGGCCGGGCTTTGTCGGGCGGGTAGGAGCCTTCTTCCATCATCGAAAAATAGCCTTTCATGACGGCCAGCGGCGTGTTGAGTTGATGATTTACCACCCGCAAAAAGTCAGTTTTCATGTTCAATAATTCCTGCAGGTATTTATTTTTTTCGCCGATATCTTTGGTCTGCTCATCAACCCTCTCTTCAAGCTTCTCGGTCAATTTCTCCAAAGCCAATTTGGCTTCTCTTTGGGCAAAATTAGCTTTGATAATTTTATCCGTACTTTTGTTCAAAAAGTAGCCATAAACAATAACTAAAGTAAAAATACAGATAATCACTAATTCTGAAATTTTGCCTTCAACTACGAAAAAAAGAGCGAGAAAAAAAGTGATCAAAATCAAGCTGATTATCTGATAATGCAAAAAAAGACACTGCTGAAATTTTAACTCACAATATTGGCAGCGGCTATACGGAGAATGGTTAAGGGTTTTGGCTAGCCAGCAATTTTTGTTAATGCAGTCGGGTTTTTCTATTTTTGGCATTGTTTAGATTTTAAAAATCTTTTTAAAAAAAACATACATTAAAGTCGCCACGCAAAAACCGACAAAGCAAGCTAAAAATATCAGCAAATCCACGATTAAAATATAAATCCAGGCGAAATCAACAAATTTGCCGAAATAAATTAATAAGAAACCAACTAGAAGAAGACCGGCGGTCATGCCGGAAACAAAATTTAATTCTGCCGATTCCTTCTGAATTGGCGCCAACTTTTCTTTTTGAAACTTTTTAATGACTAAGGCGTGAAATTGATAAGGGATGTTGAGCTTGAGAGAAAAAATGCCAAAAGCCATCAAAAGACTCGCGGCTAAAACCAGCCATTGATTATGAATTAAAACCGCGATTAACACTAAAATTCCGTAAGCCGCGCGGGAAAATTTTAAAGAATCGTCATGAATTTGGCATTGCTGCATAGATTTTATTTTTAATAATTTAAAAAACAAGACACTGCTTATGGCTTAGGATTAAACGCATTTTTTAACGGCCAAACACGCCTTTCTCACATCTTCAATGTCGTTATAGACGTAAAAACTCAATCGACAACTCGCCGGCGGGTTTAACTCGTAATAATGATGCGCCAAAGTCGCACAATGACAGCCAGCTCTGGATTCTATACCTAATTTATTTAACCCATCGGCAATTTCAAAAGGACTTTTATCTTTGTCGGAAAAAGCGACCAAAGAAGTCCGATGCTCGGGATTTTTGGGCCCGTAAATATTTAACGACGGTATCTCACCCAATATTTTCAACGCTTCGCCGATTAAAATCTTTTCGTGGGATTCGACGTTTTCCATCGCTTTTTTAACCTCTGGCAGCTCCAGCTTTTTATCGGTCATAAAATAAACCGGCTTTCCGTGGTTTAAAGAAAAATCCATCAATAATCTTATCGCCTGAGCCGATAAAATTGTGCCTAAAATATTAGGCGTACCGGCCGTAAATTTCCAAGGCAAAAAATTGTAATCTACCTTTTCGGGGCTGACCATTCCTTCGGCGATCATATCGCCGCCGTAAAGAAACGGCCTCATTTTTTCAAGCAGTTCCTCTCTGGCATACAAAGCCCCGACGCCGAAAGGCGCCATCATTTTATGAAAAGACCAGGCGAGAAAATCCACTCCCAAATCCTTGACGTCGATAAATACATTGGGAACTAATTGCGCCCCGTCAATTAAAAGATAAGATTTTTTTTCTCCGTTCGGCTGGACGTATCCGCTGGCGTCGGCGATTTTTCTTATCTTTTTAATCGGATTTTTCGTGCCTAAAAAATTTGACGCGCCAACACAGCAGATTAATTTGGTTTTTTCATCCACCAAAGATTTTAAATGGTCTAAATCAAGCTCCCCTGTTTCTTTGTCAAATTTGGCGAGTCGGCATTCCACCTTTACCCCGAATTTCGGCAAGATTTCCCGGCATAACCCGTACCACGGAATATAATTTGAATTATGTTCCATCAATGTCGTTACGACGTTATCGCCGGTTTTGAATTCAGTCATCAATGAATACATGACGGAATTAATCGCTTCCGTGGCGTTTCGGTATAAAATGATATTTTTTCGACCCGGCGCGCCGATAAACTGCGCGATCGTATCATAAGAAGATTCAAATTCTTTGGTGGTCAGCAATGAAGAATTCGACTGGCCTCGATGGACATTATCATACTGAACAATGAGTCCTTTCAATAAATCCAGCAATTGAATTGGACATTGCGTGCTGGCCGCATTGTTAGAAATAATTCTCCCCGCGCTAATGGCGGGAAAAAATTCTCTTATTTTTTCGACATTAATCATATAAATTTATTTTTTAACTAAATCGTCAAGATAAACTCCCAAGACATTAGCTAATTTTTGCAACGTTTCAATGGTCGGATTGGTAATGCCGCCGGTTTCAAGCTTAACAATTGAATTATAAGAAACATCAGCTAATTTTGACAGACGGATCTTACGACAAACCTTTGGCTTGCCTCAATTTTTTAATATTTTTGCCGATTTTATTTTCCCGTCCCATACTTGTATTATAATACTATGCCGCTAAAATATCAAAATTTTGCAACCAACAAAAAACAGCCGACTATTGGCCAAGCTGCAAAAAATTAAACTACTTCAAGCAATTAGAGTGCGATAACTATCTAATCGCTAAAATACTTCTTTTATAAGATTCCAAATTCTCCAAGGCAATTCCCGTTCCCTTGGCCACGCAAAACAAAGCTTCATCGGCAATATAGGAAGGCACGCCGGTCGCCTGGGTGATTAGTTGATCGATATTTCGCAGCAAGCTCGAACCGCCCGACATAATAATACCTTTATCAATGACGTCGGCGGAAAGCTCCGGCGGGGTTTTATGCAAAACATCTTTGACCGCCTGCATAATGCCTTCCAATTCACCCTGAATTGAGTCAGTAATGTCATCGGAAGTGACTAAAACCGTCTTCGGCAAGCCGGTGATCATGTCGCGGCCCCTGACTTCTTCGGTCAGCTGCTCCTCCAAATACATCGCCGAACCAATGTCAATTTTAATCCGCTCAGCCGTTCTTTCGCCAATGGCAAGATTATATTTCCGCCGGATGTACTCGGTAATGGCCGAATCAAAACGATTGCCGCCGATTCTGACCGAAGTTGAAGCAACAATGCCGCCCAAAGAGATGACGGCCATTTCCGAAGTCCCGCCGCCGATATCGATAATCATGTGGCCGGACGGCGAACCAATCGGGATGTCGGCGCCAATCGCCGCCACAATCGGCTCTTTGATAATGTACGCCGCTTTGGCACCGGCCGAAATGGTCGCGTCAATTACGGCTCTTCTTTCAGTTGAAGTAATTCCAGCGGGCACCGCCACCATTACTTCCGGCCGAAAAAGCCGAACCCCGCCCAAGGCTTTATTAACAAAATAGCGCAACATCGCGGCGGTAGTTTTATAATCGGCAATCACGCCGTCTTTCATCGGCCGAACCGCAATTATCGTATCCGGCGTCCGACCCAGCATTTCTTTCGCCTCGGCGCCCACGGCCAAAATCTTTTTATCAATGACCGAAACAGCGACCACTGACGGCTCATTAATCACAATCCCCCGCTTTGGCACATAAACCAAAGAGTTGGTAGTTCCCAAATCAATTCCAATTTTTTTGATCAACATAGATATTCACGACTTTAGCGCTAATCGTATTATTCTCAATTACTGTAAAGCACCGTAATTTTACCCGAAATTAGCGAATTTGTCCAGGATCCCTGGCAGGCAATTTAGCGCCGAAATATTTAACAAAATATTTAATCCCGGACAGAATATGAACCCGGCCGGCCCGAGAAAAAATTCCTAAAACCCCACCCCGTTCGGCCGATAACCGCTGGTGGTAATGAACCATTTCTACCTCGGCAAAATATAAAACCTTAAACCCGGCCTGCCAAAATCGCCGGCATAAATCCAAGTCTTCAAAATACATAAAAAATCTTTCATCAAATAAGCCGATTTTTCCCAGCATTGATTTTCTCATCAAAAGGCAGGCGCCAAATAGCCAGTCAACTTCTTGAGTTACTTCATGGTTGAAATCTTTCATTAAATAATTATCAATCGGCCGTTTGGCAAAACGCGACTTGCCAAAAACGGTTCGGCGGTAAACCGGCGTTAAAAAATTAGGAAACCGCCGGCAAGAATATTGAACGCTGCCGTCGGGATTAATTAATTTCGGCCCGATAATACCGATGTCGCGATGACCTTCCAAAAAATTAACCATTTTCTCCAAAGCTTGCGGCACGACGGCAATGTCGGGATTAATAATCATAATATACTTGCCCTGAGCCTGATTAATTCCCAAGTTATTGCCGACGGCAAAGCCGTCATTGGCCTTAGCCTGAATCGTTTTAATTTCAGGAATAACTAGTTTTTTTATCAATGGCAATTCGGGCTGATTAGTCGCTTCGGTTTCTTTTTCAAACAGCTGACTAACCATTTCCAAACAGCCGTCGCCGGAATTATTGTCAACCACAATCAACTCATAATTTAATTGCGGCTGAGCCATTACAATCCCCTTAAGGCATTGTTTGACCAGTCCTTTCTGTTTGTAGTTTAGAATTATTATTGATAAATCCATAAGTTAATAACATGAGACAAGAGACAGGGCAATTAGCAGACTTGCTACATGTCACTTGTTACTTGTCGCTTATTTGAACCATTTCCTAATTTCCCGTGGCATTACTTTTTTATGCGCCATAATTACCCGCCGCTTCAGAAATGCCGCCGGTAAGAGCTGAAACAGCTTAGCAATACTTTGGTATTGAAACGGCTCGAAAACCAAGGCGTAAAAAATAATTTTTATTTCCCAAAATACAAACCAGGGCAAAGTCAAAATAAGATTGAGCCACTGATCATTTTTTACCAGCATCAAATGATGATTGCGAAACGACAAGGCTCGAAGCATTTTGGAAATCTGTTTTCTCGATTTGACGGCTTTGCCGAAACCGCCGGCATTTTTGGCAAAGCGCCGGTGATGGTAGCAAACTGCCGCCGGATAGTACCAGCAAGTAAAGCCGTAAAGCCGCAGCCGCCACGCCAAATCAATGTCTTCTTTGTAGGCAAAAAAATCCTGGTCGAAAAATTCATTTTTGATCATCACTTCTTCCAAGGCCGACTTCCGGTATAAAGCACAGGCTCCGGAAGCCCCGAAAACTTCTTCCGGCCGGTCGTATTGGCCGCCGTCTTTTTCGCCTTCGCCCCGATTGATTACTTTCCGGCTTTTATAAACCAATAAGCCGGTTGAATCGATAACGTTTGATTTAATGGCTTCCCTGAGGCCGGCTTCTTCCAAAGAATCAATCGCTTCACTGTAAAGCTTTAAAACTTTGCCGGAGAAACTGGCTCCTTCCGGATGCTGATCGGCGAAATTGACCAAATTCTGCAAAAAATCTTCAGCTAAAATCACGTCCGGATTGGTAACTAAAACATACTCGCTTTTCGCCAGCCAAATCCCCTGGTTATTGGCTTTGGAAAATCCCAAATTCCTAAAGTTTTGCAAAACTGAAACGGTCGGATAATTAGAGCGGATGAATTCGACCGTGCCGTCGTCAGAACCATTGTCGATCACCATTACCGAAAAATCCCGAAAATTCTGACGCATTAAAGACTCCAGACAATCAAAAATATAGCGCATTGAATTCCAGGTAACAATTTGAACTGAAACTTTAGCCATTGATTAGATTTTAGCTGTTAGGTTTTAGCTGTTAGGTTTTCTAGCTACCAGCTAAAAGCTACAAGCTAATCTTACTTTTTCTCCGTAACCCAAAAACCCAGCCGAAATTTGCCCCCTAACATTAATCTGGTCTGGGCATCGGCCGCCGGCAGCGAACCGAATAAAATCATAGTAACCGGAACCAAAATCCATTGCAAGATCATAATCAGGTAGTGATGGAAACGGTAATCCTTGGGTTTAGCCGGCAGCATAATCGTATATAAAACCGCGATTACCAATAAGCCGGTCATTGACAGCCTCATTAACAAAGCCAGCACGTGCGGCGCGTTTTGAAAAAGCGCCGTCGTCCTTTCCTGGCTTGAGGCAATCCAAAGCGGCAAATAACCGGCCAATAAGATTACCAGCGGCGCTGTGGCCCAGGAATAAACCCCTTCGGTCTGATTCCAAAGATAATAAATTTTTTTCAAAAATGGAATTTTTCTGCCTTCGCCGTCTTTAAACCAAAATTGCTTTACCATCCAGGGAAAATGTTCCACCCCCCAAGCCCAGCGCCGCATCTGTTTATACTGATTTTTCAAACTCCGCCAAAAATTGCCGATATCAACGGTATTCATAAAAACCGGAATATACATCGGCACGGTTTGGTAATCACCCTGATATTTAACCAAACACTGTAAAAATATCCGGGAATCTTCGGTTACAATAGTTTTGTCCCAAAAATCAACGTCAACCAAAGCTTTAAAACTCATACTATGAGACGAAAAGGTGAATAATCTTTCCGGCCGGGATAAATCGGTAAACAGCCAAAAAGTCGTTGAGCTGGCAACGACCCGGACAATCGGATTAGACTCCCAAACATTGTTATTGTAAATGGCAATCGGCTGGTAGCTGGCATGAGTCGGATTCGGGTTGGTCAAATATTGATAAGTCAGATAAGCAAAATATTGGGGATGAACGCAAGTATCAATATCAAAATTAGAGACAATGACTTTGCCATAATCCAAACCGAGATCATCAATTACTTTTTTCGCCTGCCGCCCGGCATAATTGGTATTCGAACCCTTGCCTGGCAATTCGCCTGGCTGAATCGGATGAACCGTAATTAAAAATTGAAAAAAACGATCGCTGAATTTTTCCTTGATTTGTTCGGCAATGGCCAAAAAATTTTCTTCATCTCTCTGCTCACCAGCTAAAACCACGATAAATTTTTTCAAATCATAGTTTGACTGGCATAAAGCGTCAAATGGTTTTTCAACGACATTATAAGGCTCTTTGTAGGTCGGCAAAAAAATCAGATGAAAATAATTCTGATAATCTTTATTTAATGTCTTATTTTTTTCAAACCAGTCAATTTTCGCATCCCGGCGATACCGCCGCCAAGAAGTCAAAAGATAAACTAACATGTACAAAATCCGCAAAAGCCAGTACAAATCAAAAGCGATGATAAAATAAATCGCCCAAAGCGGCCGGGCAAAAGACAAAACTAAAACGCCAATAAAAGTCGTCCAGACTAAAAAACCTGGAATAATCTCCAGAATTCTGACTTTAGTACTTGCTTTCATACTTTTATTTAACCACAAAATTTTAACTTTAGCAAGCTTACAACTAAAACCCAAAAGCATAAAAACACTCTTGATTTTACTTTTACGTTTTGCTGTTCCGACGTCTAAATCAGCGGACTGCCGGTCATTTCCCCAGGCTGGTCAATTTCCATTATCTTCAAAATTGTCGGACCGATATCGGCCAGCATGCCGGACGGCGTCAAAATACTCAAATCGCCGGCGGCACTGTCGAGGCCGGGCGTCAGGCTTTGGCCTTCCCATTCCGGGCCGACCGCGATAAATGGCACCGGATTAGTGCTATGTTCTTTATCGATTTCGCCGGTTTGCAAATTGATTAATTCCTCGGCGTTACCGTGATCGGCGGTAACCAAACAAACACCGCCCTGGTTCAAAACTACCGTAACCAATTCTCCCAAACATTTGTCAACTGTCTCCACCGCTTTGATGGTTGCCGGAATAACGCCCGTATGGCCGACCATATCGGGATTGGCGTAGTTGACGACGATAAAATCATGTTTACTCTCCTTAATTGCGGCAATAAGTTTAGTATTGAGTTCGGCCGCGCTCATTTCCGGCTTTTGGTCATAAGTCGGCACGGCCGGCGAGGGCACCAAAATCCGGCTTTCCCCGGTAAATTCATTTTCTTGGCCGCCATTGAAAAAGAAAGTAACGTGGGCGTACTTTTCCGTCTCGGCGGCATGAAGCTGCAGTAAATTATTATCCTGGATAATCCGAGCCAGCGGTTTTTCAATCAATTCCGGCGGATAAGCAACATCAACCGGCAAATCTTTTTCATATTCGGTTAGAGTAACAAAAACTAAATCTTTGTAGTCTTTTTTCCGGCTGAATTTGCTAAAGCCGGGTAGGGCAAACGCTTCCGTGATTTGCCTGGCGCGGTCAGCGCGAAAATTGAAAAAAATTACCGCGTCTTTGTCTTCAATTGTCGCCAAAGGCTTGCCACCGGCAGTGATTACCGTGGGAATAAATTCCTCGTCATAAATCTGCTTGCTGTAAGCTTGAGAAATTGCCGCCAGCGGATCTTCGGCCTTGGCTTCGCCCTTGCCCAAGGCCATAACGCTGAAAGCCGGCTCAATCCGGTCCCAGTGGTTATCGCGATCCATGGCAAAAAACCGGCCAGACATTGTCGCGATTTTGCCGACGCCGACTTCGGCAATTTTGGCCTGAAGCTGTTTGATAAAATCTAAAGCGCCGTCCTGCTTCGTATCGCGGCCGTCTAAAATCGCGTGAATATAAACTTCGCTGATGCCTTTCTTTTTACAAATATCCAAAATGGCATAAAGATGGTCTTGATGAGAATGAACTCCGCCGTTGGAAACCAAGCCTAACAGATGAAGGCGGGATTGATTTTTTTTCACCTGGTCTAACGCTTTATTGAAAGCTTGATTATCCGCAAACCCGCCGGATTCAATGGCTTTGTTTATCCGCGGCAAGGTTTGATAAATTATTTTTCCCGAGCCTAAATTTAAATGGCCGACTTCGGAATTGCCCATTTCACCCCACGACAAACCAACCGCTTCGCCCGAGGCTTGCAGCGTCATAACCGGGTAAGTCGCCACTAGGTGGTCAAAGACCGGCTTTTTCGCCAAAGTTACGCCATTGCCCTTTGACGGCGGCGCTATTCCCCAGCCATCCATGATCACTAAAACTACTGGTTTTGGCCTGACATTTGCCATGAAATTATCTTATTGAAATTATCTTATTTGATTCTTCCTCGCTATTATTGATATAATTAAATCAATGTGTTTTGCTAGGTTAACAGTCGATAAGGAGACAATAAATGAAAGCTGCTATCTGGTTGTTGTTTGCTCTTTGTTTGGTTGGATACTGTGCCACGATGTTTGGCATGGAAACTGCTCATTCCTGGATCTTTCTGATTTTTGTGAGCCTGGTACATATCGCCTGCAACTGGATTGGCGCTCTCGCCTTCCTTGCTCTCTTCGTGCTATATGTGCTACCCGATAACCCATCTGGCCTGAAACAAAATGCCAACGCTGCCGACGGTGAGCCAAAAACTCAGCCGTCTTTTTTTATATCAATTCCCGACCCGTCATTTCTCGTGGTTTTTTAATCTTCATTAGTTTAAGAATCGTCGGCGCAATATCGCCTAATTTGCCTTTTTTCAATCTGATTTTTTTGAAACGATTACTGACTAAAATAAAAGGAACGGGATTTCCCGTATGCTCAGTATACACTTCCCCTGTCTCCAAGTCCAGCATCTTTTCGGCATTGCCATGATCAGCAGTAATTAACAAAGTTCCGCCCTTTTTTAAAACCGCTTCTTTGATTTTCCCCAAATTTTTATCAACCGCTTCAATCGCCTTGATGCAAGCTTTTAAATTTCCGGTATGACCGACCATATCAGGAGAAGCAAAATTAGCGCAGGTAAAATCATAATCAGGCAGGCTGGAAATTACTTTATCGTTGACTTGATTAGTCGACATCGCTGGTGTTTTATCATAACTCTCGGTATGAGGCGAAGGGATATTAATCCTGGTCTCACCATTAACTGGATGATCGTAGCCGCCGTTAAAAAAGAATGTGACGTGGGCATACTTTTCAGTTTCGGCAATATAAAGCTGTCGGCTGGCCGGCAACATCATTGGCAAAGTTGATATCAAATCGGCAGAAGGATAAGCCGTCAAGATGCTGTCTAAATCCGGCCCAAAATCAGTCATGGCTACAAAAACCAGATTTTTCAGCACTCTTTTTCTTTTCATAAAACCGGGATTTTTCTGATCAAATTCTTGTTGAACGAATGGTTTAGCCAACTGACGAGCCCGATCACTACGTAAGTTAAAAAAGATTACTGCATCGTTGTCGGAAATGCGTGGAACTATTTTACCTTTACGCTTAATGACAAACGGCTTAATAAACTCATCCGTGATATTGGCATTATAAGAGCGGGAAATGCCCTCTTGAGGACTTTTGACGAAGGCAACACCTTTACCGTCAACTATGGCATTATAAGCGGAAATTGTCCGCGTCCAAATCTTTTTGCGATCCATAGCATAAAACCGTCCAATAATTGTAGCGATGACTTCACCGGTTAATTTGCCATTAACTTCTTTATTTTTCAACTGACGCATTAAAGCTTCAACTGTTTTTAAGGCTGAATGTTGAGGTGAATCACGGCCATCAGTAAATAAATGGAGATAAACATTTTTTATTTTCTTAAGCCTGGCCCAGGCTAAAAGCGCTAACAAATGATCCGGATCACTGTGAGCACTTTGACCGTTCGAAAGCATACCCATGATATGAAAATTTGATTTATTTTTGACGATATGTTTATAGGCCGCTTCAAAAGCCGGGTTTTTAAAAAACTTACCAGTATTAATCTCTTTGGAAATAAAAACCGCATCTTGGTCAATAACCCGACCGGCGCCGATATTCATGTGACCGGCTTCAGAATTACCAAACTGACTTGGCGGCAAGCCGACGAATCTGCCCGAAGCCTGGAGTTTAGCGTGAGGATATTTTTGCCACAATAAATCAAAGTTCGGTTTTTTAGCCAATTCAATGGCATTACCCGGACTTTTCGGCGCTATTCCCCAACCGTCTAAAATCAGCAGGACGAATGGCGATTTTTGATTGTTTTTTATGGTTTTAGACATTCGAAAACAGCTAAAATAATTTTAATATTTTTTTTCGCCTCAGCCTGGCAATCTTTTAAAGTCAATAGTTTATTCTTGTCACTCATTTTTTTAATTACGTAGCTTACCGAGTAATCAAAAGGAAAACCACGCCGACCCATTTCATGTAATAATATTAAGCAACCCTCAAGCGTTAAAAATTTAAAACACTCAGCATTCTTTATTATCTCAGCCGCCAGGGACTTGGTTGGGATTTTATTATGGTGTGCCAAAATTGCGTTGATAATGATTTCTTGAAAATTATCACTAACCTGCCATTTAATTAAATAGGGTCGAACAAATTTTGCGCTTAGATGATAATGATTGGCTTGAATTTTCCCGCCAATTTTCTGATCAAAAACAGTGTGAGCTAAATACAAAGCTGTCTGCACTAAATTTCCATCCACCTTGTACTTTTTGGCTAATTGGCTTCCTTTTGCCGCCGCCAATTCGGTTAAAAGCCAAGCTGGCGCACCATTCTTTCGGGTTTGGCGCCGCATCAGCTGGCGGGCTTTCAATACGACGCTGTTTTTCATACTATTAGAAATTACTTCATTGTAATAACGGGACTGATTAACTTTATCGCTTTATCGTAATAGCCATACTCTTGATTATCAATTCTAAATAATTGCTCGGTGAAACGCCTTACACCGTGTCATTGCGAGGAGGAGGTCGCCTTAAAGTAACCGACGACGAAGCAATCTCTTTATTAATACCAATCCTTACTTAAATCTTCCCACTTAGGGTTACCAACATTAATTAAATTTATTTTATCCTGGCGCGAACCACCCTTAATTTGTTTTTCTCTCTTAATTGCTTCACCAATATCATCGGCTTCTTCAAAGTAGACTAATTTATTAGCATAGCATTATATTTACTAGTAAAACCTTCTATTAATTTATTCTTATGCTCATAAACCCTTCGCTCCAAATCGTTAGTCACACCGGTATAGATTACATTGTTGGCTTTATTAGTCATTAAATAAACATAGTAGGCTTTCTCTCTCATATTGGAGATTGCTTCGTCATCCCGTCTCTTAAATCCGCTCGAGACGGGACTCCTCGCAATGACAAAGTTATTTTAACTCACTCTCAATCTCGATTAACCGATTATACTTTTCCACCCGTTCACTGCGCGACAGCGAGCCGGTTTTGATGAATTCCGAATTGACCGCCACCGCTAAATCGGCGATAAAAGTATCAGCGGTTTCGCCCGAGCGATGGGAAATTGAAGTCTGGTACTTATTTTTATGAGCCAATTCGATGGCGTCAATGGTTTCCGACAAGCTGCCGATCTGATTTAATTTGACTAAAATCGCATTGGCGACGCCGGTTTCAATTCCCTGTTTCAGTCTTTTGACATTAGTCACGAATAAATCATCGCCGACTAAGCTGATTTTTTTGCCCAGTTCCTTGGTTAAAATTTTCCAGTTGTTCCAGTCGTCTTCGGCCAGGCCATCTTCAATGGAAATAATTGGATAGCGTTTAACCCACCCTCGTTCTAAATTAATCATGGCTTTGGCTGTCAAAAATTTTTTATCCGCCCGAAGCTCGTACATTTTCTTTTCCTCGTCATAAAACCCGGAGGCGGCCGCGTCAATTGCCAGCTGCACCTCTTTTCCGGCCTGATAACCCGCGTCACTAATGGCCTGCATAATCAACTTAAAGGCAATCTCATTGCCCGGCAGCCTCGGCGCGTAGCCGCCTTCATCGCCTTTGAGCGTATCATAACCTTGCGCTTTGATAATTTTGGCTAAGGCGAAAAAAACTTCCGAACCGCAGCGAACTCTTTCCACCATGGTTTTCTGCCGGGGTACAATCATAAATTCCTGAATATCCAAAGACCAGTCGGCATGAGCGCCGCCGTTTAAAATATTCATCGTCGGATACGGCAGCTGCCAGCCATTGTACTTCAAACTAAAAACTTTTCTCAAATACTTATACAACGGCATTTTGCTGGCTTTGGCCGCGGCGCCGGCAACAGCCAAAGAAACTCCCAAAATGGCATTGGCGCCGAGCTTTGATTTATTTTCCGTGCCATCCAAATCAATCATTAATCCATCAATTCGTCTCTGCTTAGCCGGATCCTGGCCGATTAATTTCGGCGCGATAATTTTATTGACGTTATTGACTGCGTTTAAAACGCCTTTGCCGCCGTAGCGATTTTTATCATCGTCGCGCAATTCCAAAGCTTCGTGAATGCCGGTGGAAGCGCCGGAAGGAACGCTGGATTGGGCCGAAATGCCGTTAGCCAACTCAATATTGACCCTGACGGTGGGATTGCCCCGGGAATCAAGAATTTCCAAAGCTTTAATTGACTTAATTTTTGCCATAAATTTATTAAATTCTAGTACCTAATTCCATAATTTAGAATTTAGTGCTTAGTATTTAACTCTACAGAACTTCGTAAGTTATCATCACGTCGATAATAATATCCTGGCTGCCCGGCTCCACGGCTGGCGCTGGCGCCATTTCTGGTCCGCCGGCGGCCAATGACTTCACGGCATAATCGCGATAAATCGGCACCGAGCTGTTACCGCTTTCAGTAAACGATACTAATTTGCCTAATTTCACTCCGGCGACTTTAGCCAAGGCTTCGGCTTTTTCTTTGGCGTTAGCTAAAGCTTTTTCTCGAGCTTGCTGTTTTAATTTTTCCGGTTCATCAATGGTAAAACTTAAGCTGCCGACTTGGTTAGCGCCTAAGCTTCCGGCTTTGTCAACAATCGTGCCGACTTTTGTCAAATCCCTGATTTTAACCGAAACATTCTGGCTGACGCTGTAATCGCGTAAAACTTGCCGGCCGGTAGTCCAATCATAATTAGGATAAATGCTGTAATTAGTAGTTTGGATGTCTTTGGCGTCAATTCCCATTTTTTTCAGTTCGCTGATAATCTGATTCATTTTATCGGTATTTTCTTTTTGAGCATCGGCGACTGTTGCTTTGTTAGTTTGGAGACCCAAAGAAATTTCGGCGATGTCCGGAATAGCGGTAACTTTGCCTTCGCCGTCGATAGTGATGGTGTAAGTCTGCTGGCTTTCCCGGCCGATGTAATCATGCTTTTTAACCTCGTTCCAGGTCAAAACCGTTAAAAAAACCACCGCGAAAACGGTCAAAATCGTCCCCAAAATTTTCCAAACCGGCACGTTATTGCAGCAAACTACGTTTTTTTCGTTTTCCATAAATTTTTTGAATTATGGTTACCCGGCTTTAGTCGGTTTTTGAAACCGTGCTAAACCGTGGTATCCTATTTTTTAATATCTTTTAAAGCCGGCAGCTCTTTGCCGGCCAGAAATTCCAAACTGGCGCCGCCGCCGGTAGAAACATGGCTGATTTTGCCTTCCAGTTTATATTTTGCTACGACTGTTTCCGTATCGCCGCCGCCGACGATGGTAATCGCCTTGCTTCGGCCAACCGCTTCGGCAATTTTTTTCGTGCCAAAGGCGAATTTATCAATTTCAAAAACACCCATTGGCCCGTTCCAAAAAATAGTTTTCGCTTTTTTTATCGCTACCAAATAATCAGCAACCGTTTTCGGGCCAATGTCTAAAAATTTCCAATGCGCCTTGATAACTTGCTTATTTTCCAGATCAACGACTTCAATTAACGAGTGCTGATCGATTTTATTGCCGGCTAAAAAGTCAACCGGCAAAATAATTTTTTCTTTGTATTTTCGATAAAGCTTTTTGGCTAGTTCGACAAAATTTATTTTCTGACGCTTGGCCTTATCGACAAAAACATCTTCAATAAACGACTCGCCGATCGGCACGCCATTAGCTTTCATAAAAACATTGGCAGTGCCGCCGCCGATTAAAACTTTATCAGCGACTTTCAAAAGCTGCTCTAAAACCGCGACTTTATCGGAAATTTTTGCCCCGCCTAAAATAATGACGAGCGGCCGCTTTGGATTTTCAATAATTTTAGCCAGGGTATTAATTTCTTTTTCCAATAAAAACCCGGCGTAAGTCGGCAAAAGCTTGGTAATGCCGGTAGTTGAGGCGTGAATCCGATGAGCCTGGGCAAAAGCGTCAAAAACAATCAAATCCAAGCCGTGAACCAGTAGCGCCGCGAATAGCTTATTATTTTCTTCTTCTTGCGGATAAAACCGGACATTTTCCAAAATTATTATCTGGCCATTTTTTAACTTTTGAATTTGCTCAAAAACTTTCGGCCCGATGCAGTCGTCTAACTTTTTGACCGGCTTCTTTAAAATCTCGGCCAGTTTTTTTGCTACCGGGTCCATTTTATATTTTTCAACCACCTTGCCGCCCGGCCGCGACAGCCAGGATAAAATTACGATTTTGCAATTATGCTTCAATAAATAATTAATCGTCGGCACGGTCTCGCGGATCCGCCGGTCATCGGCCACGACCCAGCCCTTGCCTTTTTTTTGCAGCGGCACGTCATAAGCTACCCGAAGCAAAACTGTTTTGCCGGTTAAATTTTTAATTTCTTTAATTGATTTTAGTTTCATTTTCTTTGGTGTAATTTTTCTAATAAGGTGATGCGAGCATCGCCATTTTTAGTATCTTTAGTACAATTTGGCATTTCAACTTCACAAACATAACCTAATGATTTTAACCTTTCCTCTAAGCCATCACTGGAAATTACAAATTTTCGATATATTAATGGCGAATCCTTTCCAACCAGACCGCTAATTTCTTCTTGGCGCTTTTGGGCAAACTCCTTAGCAACCGACTCATTTTTTCCATTCCAAACCCCATTTAAAATATAGACGCCGCCTGGTTTTAAAGCCCTTAGCGCTTCTGATAAAAATTGATCTTCAATCTGGGTTGGCGTCATCTCTTTGCCTTTCTGATCCATTTTTTCCACTGGGATGTGCCAAACGGTGCCGGCACTTAGCGCCAAATCGACTGATTCATCGGCCAAAGGTATTTCTAAAAAATCACCCCGTACCACGGCCACTTTACCATCGCTTGACAATCTCTCTTTAACATCGCTTGTCATATTCATTTCTCGGTCAAGCGCGATAACTTTTTTTACCCGGTCTTTAATCCGTTCTGCCATTACCCCGGGACCCGAACCAATATCCAAAACCGTTGCTTCACTTAAACTTATCTTACCCGATTGCAATTCAATTTCTTCCGGCACCAGCTTAAGAAAAGCTTCGATGTCTTTTTGCCAATCAGGATCACCTTCAATGCGATCACGATAATCACGGGGAACCTCTGGGTCAGCACCGTAGCCGCCTTGATTTAAACGATCATCTAATGTCCACATCCCTTTATGACTTTCCATAATCTACAAAAATTTATTAATCAAAACATTAAAATTATAACACAAAATTACAATTTCGGCCATTAATTAATCCCCTTCTATTTCCACTAATTTCCAACTTTGACCCTGAACTTTTTTAATTTCGATTTTGGCACCCTCGGCCGGGGTATTTTTAGCCAAAAGTTTTAAATTAAAAGCCAAATTATCAGCGTTGATTTCTTCGCCATGCTCAACCATGCTACCGAGCTCAATAATAATTTTAGTCACCTTTGACAACTTATTTTCATTAGCTTTTTCTAAAACTAATTTTAAAATTTGGTCAGCGGCGTGGAGGTCATGCATAAGTAAGCAAGATAAGTAGTAAGAGCCCGCCTTCGTTCGCCTGTTTATCTAGGTCAATATGCGGCGAACTTCGGCGTGGCAAGGCAGTAAACAAGATAAGTAGCTTATCTCGCTTGAAACTCAAAACTTATCTTGCTGAGTTAGTGAGTCGCGCAAGAGATACAAGGGTCGTAAGCGCGAATTAAGGTTTTGATTTTTAATTCCCGCTCACTGTTACTTAATTTTTTTAAATTCGGCAGATAAACTTTCAAATCTTCCTCAATGTTATTTAAAAACTGAACGGTCGGTGTAATAATTTTAGCTTTAGTCACAATGCCGTCGGGATTAATTTCGATTAAATCATACAAAATCCCCCGCGGCGCTTCCATTACGGAGTAACCGGTCGTGGTTTTACCCAAAGGATTGCCGTTCGCAATTAAATCCAATTTTTTACCGAGGCTTTCCTCAGGCTTCAAAGTTTTAACTAAGTCAGCTAAAAGCTGGCCGGCAATTTCTGTCGCGTGGATTAATTCAATCGCCTGAGCCAAGACATTAAAAAAAGTATTATAAATCGGAAACTTTAATTTCAGATCAGCCACGACTTTTTTAGCTTCCGGGCTTAGCTGAGAATGATTAATATTCAGACGCGCCAAAGCCCCAACCATAAAACTTTTGCCCAAATAATTAGCCCGTTTGGCGGCAAAACTCAAAAGCTGGTATTCGTCAATGACTCGGCCATAATCTTTGGCCTGATAACTTTTACCGCTTAAAAATTTTACTCCCCCGTCATAAATGGCGTATTCTTTTTTATGGCTCAAGGCCGCAAATTCCATTTTTCGATAAAAATCAGGAATGGGCAAGTCGGCGGCGAAAGAAACTAATCGCATCGCCGAAGCCATTGCTTCCTGCCAGTTCTGGCTCAGCTCATTTAATTTATTTCTGGCCGGCGTTACTTTGAACCCGCCGACTTCGCAATTGATCGGGTGAATCGCCCGGCCGCCGATAACTTCTAGAATTTTTAAAGCGAATTCCCGGAGCTTGATGGCCGCCGAGGCCTGGGTCGGATGTTTTTTAATAAAATCCAAATCATCGCGGACGCCGTAAAAATCCGGCATTGACAAAAAATACAAGTGCAAAGCGTGGCTATGAATCAGCTGGGACAACTCCATCAGCTGGCGCAGTTTTATCGTCTGCAAACTCGGCTTAATTTTAAAAGCGTCTTCAATAGTCTTAATCGTGTTTAACGAATGAACCACCGGACAAATCCCGCAAATCCGGGCGGTAATTATCGGCACATCATAAAATTTACGGCCGACCAAAATGCTTTCAATTAGCCGCACGCCTTCGGTCGTTTTGATTTTCGCTTCGGCCACATCCCCTTGCAAAATATCACCGACAAAATCCAGATGTCCTTCCATTTTAGCGAGATGATTTATTTTAATTCTCATAAAATTATTAGACAAAATAAACAAAATAATTAGCACCTAATTCGCCCCGCCGTAGCCCCGAGCGAAGTCGAGGGGGGGGCGAAGGCGGGCAGTTCAGCGAGATGATTTATTTTAATTCTCATACATTTAGACGATAGGAAGTTAGACACCCCCGCCAAAGGCGGTGGCTTGATGAGTCGGGTCGCCTCAAAGGCGATCCTGTCTCGTTGAATTAGTTTGTTAGAATTTTCCTGTTTCTTGCTGCTGTTCCTCTTCCTCCTG